>JGI24021J15306_10007752_pt1 | contig 13114 bp, 8 predicted proteins | sample Ectturendosymbi1_FD_15306 | JGI IMG/M metagenome (IMG submission 15306) | reverse complement strand
GGCACAGGCCCTGGCTCTATCCGGATCCGGGAGAACAACTAAATGTTCTGTTGGAGTGCTTACCAATAGAACATACAGTTGTTCTCCCGGATCTACCCAGACAAAAATCAGTTCATGGCGTTGACATCGCAGTTCGAAACACCTTGCTCAATGTGTGCAACAGCCCGTCCTTATTTCTCCTCACCTCATGGCAATGCGTGCAGTACATCGTACATGTGAGTCTGCACAGATCGCATCAGGGGTCACCAACATGGTGTCCGCGGGCACCAGGTCGCCCGCACGGACCACATAGGTCGCCCGCGGGCCTGTTCTGACAATAGCATATACATGATCAGTGTCTTCACATTGATGAATATCTTTAATTTTATTACCATATTTCAAGACAAATTGAGCAAATTTTTATTTCAGAAGTGTGTGTATCAAACTGGTAGCCCTTCGCATGAATCTATGCCAAGAAGTAGCCCTCAGTTTGAAAAAGGTTGGTGACCCCTGGGCCACATGATTACCGCTATCTCAGCGTACCCTCCAGTTGTAGTTGCTGCGCCTGAAACCAAAGATGAGTTCTGTGAGGCACTCAGTAACACTCTGAGGGAGATACCATTTGGAGATGGCTTAGCCCTTATTGGTGACTCTAACACACGTGTTGGTTCTGACCATACAGCTTGGAGTAACGTTCTCAGTCCACACGGCGCTGGCTCCATCAATGAGAATGGCAAACACTTACTTGAACTATGTAATAGCCACGGTCTCTGTGTTGCTAGCACATTTTCGCTGGCTCGCAGAGATCCAAAGTAACATGGATTGCACCCACGTTCTCCTATGTGCATGGCATCAGCTTGACCACATCGTCATCACGCACAGGCAACATTCACGCTGTCCAGCAGCACAGGTCAATGCATTTTTCAGATTGCAACACTGACCGTGCATGGGTTCGATGCAAACGTTGAGTTCTCCCAAAAACATTCCACAGCTCCAAAACAAATTCGTTCCCCGAAATTGATGTCAATAACATTAAGCGTGCCAATGCCATCACTCCCTTACGTAAGTCTTAGCTTCACTACAGTTGTACCCGTGATGCTGTTGCTGCAGAAGAGGCCGGGGGTGACTTTCGCAACACTGTACTGAGCTCAGCCTTGAATGCGTTTTGTAGGAAGACTCAATACCAACCGGAATGGTTTCGAGATAATAACGACCTGTTCCTCCCATTAATCGAGGCTAAACGAACTGCTGTCAAAAAGGCTGCACAGCACAAGACCCGATCCACCATGACTGCCCTGCGAACCGCCATGAGCAACCTTCAACGGGTGGCAGGCAAAGCAGTTGGATGTTGCTGGACTAATCTGAACTCACCCGTTCAACAATCTGTGGACAATGGCGACACACGCGGCTTGCACCTTGGAATAAAAACAGCTCTTGGTTCCCCTCCACTCTGATCTTCACCCTTGCTTTTGTAGCACTTGCTACACAAGAATCATGGCTTGACTGAAGGGTTGAGAACTATAATTCAATTTACGGCGATGACTCCACCATCAGTTCTATTCTTGCATGTCTGTCCAGTCTTGATGATCCAGAGAAATCTGTAGACGTCTCCCTGGAGGACGTTTAGGCTGGTGTCAACAACCTGAAGGGTTACACTGCGCCTGGACTAGACGGCATTGTTCCAAAAGACCTCAAACTTCAAATGTGGAGACAAACAACCGTTCGTTGAGTTTCACCAAATCCTAGCGACCTGCTGCGTCTGCGCTGCATCCCAAAAGATCTCAAATATGCTAGCATTAGTACTTTGCATAAAAACAAGAGCAATTGACAAGAGCGCGCCAGCTATCGGGAAATCTCTCTTCTGGGCAGGAATGGGAAGGTTCTGACCAGGGTGTTGCTTACTAGAATTCGGGTAATTGCCAACCAGGTGCTTGCAGCGAGGCGATCACGCCACATGTAAGGTGGAGTTCGTGGCAGCAATGGCGGAGTGAAGCTGCTCGAGCGGTAAATCTCCTCTATTGCTCTCTGCGGATAGTGTCGATCCGGAAATTGCTGGTTCGGAAAAGCATCCATCATGTTTCCTTTCTGAATATGAAATAACCATCATCTCACACTGAGAGTGCAACTGCGTCTGTCAAAAGTGCGTGCCAGCAATCCTGCTTTGTCGTAGCGATACCTGGATCACACACCGGCATCAAGAACGCCGGTTGGATACATTTCAGCTCAGGTACCTCCGCACCATATTGTTTCCTGGCGTGACCGACTTCCCAGCAACAACATCTTGCAGACGACCATCATGCTTGATATGTACTCAATCTCGCCCTTTCCGCTGGTTGGGGCTTGTCTTGCGCACAGATAAGAGTCGTCTTCCAAACGAGACCTTGTTTGAGGAGCTAGGGAACGCTGCAATATCACTCGGACGCTCAGGCCTCCGTTGCAAAGATGTCCTAAAGCGCGATCTGTCTGCTTTTCAAATACAGCACTAGGCCTGTGAAAAGACCTCCGGCTCCTGTTCAGACTGGAGAGACAACCTTAACCGTGGACAGGCGAAGAAGTTGCAAAGCTACATGGAGAGAAGTGATCGGCGCCAGATCCATTGTCAACAACGACGGAATGGGCCATATTGATAATAACAATTATATCATTAACCTTTAGACAATAAAAGCCTTATTACATGCACGTAGTGTAATATTAAACTTCGTAAGGAGATTGCACAACCTTGAAAACAATTGATTGCACAATCGTGGGCAACTTACCAGTCGGAAATCCAAACATTTTGTAGAAAGAAAGAGTGACGAAGTCTGGTGAGTAGCGGCTGAGATCCAAGGGTGAACAAGAGACTAAAGCTGCCGCGTCGACAACAACAAACCACTTGCCATGAGCGAGAGAACCTGTGCCACCTGTAAAAGTCACTTATCATTTACTGAAATCGCATGAACTGACAATGTTTAAGCTTTTGCTGAGCAAATCTTGGTAGGTATAATCATTATCAGAATGCTGAAAGGTAGAAGGGCAAAAAAAGCACGCAAATTCAAGACTACTGTTAATCGAATGTGAAAGGAATTATATGAAAATGGCCTATTTTCCAGTTTTTTATTTGACGCAGCTTGTGCGTTGATTGATTCATTTCAGTCTGCAGTTTCTTGCTTTTTCTGCTCTTGCTTCAGTCCTTCAGCATTTCACCCATAAAGCATTGCTTGCAGTTTTCAGAACTGACGGTTCGTGTGTTTACGTGAAATTGATTTCCGATTTCCTTTCAAAAATTTGCTGATCCTTTGATTCGACTGCGTCATCGATATGGAGACTGACATGGTCTGACGTCAGTACATTCGAAACGAGATATCAACGCACCATTATTTAAACGCACGAAAAAAAACAGGGACGTTTGCTGGCGAGATGAAACACTTTGACACAAAACTCTGCGCAAAACTAATTTCTGATTTCATGAAAGTTGCAACGCTGACTCGCGTCAACTTTCATCAAGATCAAAGTCAGAAAATTTACTTCTTACAAGACGCAGTGGTTAACCATGTTAGATACTATGAGCTTGAAGTTAGAAGCAATGCTGGGGTGAAAGCATATGCGGAAATTGGTACATCATAAGCGTAATAATCAGAAACACTTGTGGCGTTTGTGTGTGGCCTCAAAAAACATACTATGAATGAACTGAAACATTATAACCTATTTCAGTGTGGCATTCAAAGCAGTATGAATTATTTTAGAAAAACGCTTAAAAATCAGAAGATTGATTTTCGTTTATATACGAAAAAAATTAAATGCAGCAAATGCACTTCTCGCGAATCTAAACATTTCCCCCCAAAAGAACAATCACCGTGGTTTTGTCAGGAATTTAACAGAAATATTCTGAAAAACGTCACGTTTAAACAAAACATAGTCTGAAAATTTGCAATAAAGCTCTTGAGACTAAATCAAAGGAATTTCACGCAAAAACACAGTGTCTGCAGCCAAACAACCCACTGCTCCACTCATTCAAGCACTTTCTTAGTATAATAAGTTTGAAACAGTCAAAAAACAAACTAAGCAAACCCAAACGAACAGCTCCAAAAATTGCTCTTTTATTGTGTTTTGTATGCTGCTTTCTTAAAGATGTACCTGCCGTCAAAAAAACTGTGGAAGAAAAATGCAAGGGATGAGTTCCTACTGAATGTGAATGCTTTGCGACCGACAACCTGCAAAATATGATTCAAAAACATGTCATTACCTCCAACGCTTATTCCATTTTGTTTAACTTCTTCGACCCAATCCAAAGGGTATTTTCTTCCTGAAAAGTTACTCTGCCCAGGGAAGGCGAACAAATGACGACACTGGGTTTCTTCAGACTGCCTGCAACAATTCCCAACATTCATTCTGTTTAAAGAGTAAAAAACATGTGCTTAAACAAACAAGAACATACCGATCAAAAGAATCAAGTACTGTATGCTTCAGAAAAGTTCTCGAAACAATTTTCTGTTCAGAAATCGCTTACATTTTTTGCTGTTGCGGGGCGCCTTCTCCTTGACTGTCAAATATGTTTAATGGTGTGAAAGAACCAAGATCGTCATAGTTTTCTTTATCCCTGTCAAATCAAGCGTGTCAATTGCAGTATTTCTGTTGCAAGTCGAGCTCGTCAGCGGCCTTTGATTTGTCGTTTCGTTTGGACTTCGCACCGAGTGCAGTCATAAGGTCCCTTGGAGCGCCACATTACAAATGATGCTTACTTTGCGTTACGCCGTATAGTAGGAATCTAATCTCGTCTAAATGAAGAGTTTCAGCTGGCAAGAAATATTTCCAGGATTTGTCTGCAAATATTGCCATTAACCTTTTCCCAGTTAAGAATTTATTTAAAATCAAAACCCGTACGAAATATTTACATAGAACTTACATAATACTGACTTCGCTTTTCACAGTAAAATTCAAGCAATCCTTCAGTTATCAAAACATGATAAAACAAATAAATGCCCATGTGCACATCACTGATAATTTTCACTTCCACACTTTATATTTTACACACTTTTTCACGTTTCATTTGCTTAAAATAACCATGCATGCCGATTGAGTACGTACTCTGGAAATCTTAAGCACACAGACTGCGTTCCGTTGTTGTGCACAACCTCGCGCATTCCAACAACCGATGTGTGGTTATCTTCCAAATATGCGAACACTGACTTTCCTGACGATAAAAAAACAAAAAGAAATGGATCATCAATAGCGCAGTAGTATCCGCTTGTCAATCAACAGGTAGGTTGACCCATCCAAGACCGCTTCGTGAATCGTCGTAACGCTCCATAAGCTCAAACAGGGGCCTCCAAACTACGGCCCGCGGGCCAAATCTGGCCAGCGAAGCCATTTCATCTGGCCGAAAATACATTTCAGTAATAATGGAAAAATTATATACATACGAAAAATTTATTGATTTGGTAGAATGTAATACATCCCGAAACAATCACATGACGTAAGATGTCCGTCCGTCGAACTGTTGTGTAATAGTTTATGTGGCTCTCTGACAAAAAAATTGGAGAACCTGGCCCTGAGCGTTAACAACGATCGCCCCGACTGCAGGCACAGTTCAGATTTCGGCCTGCCGCCAGTTGACGTCAATCAATTAAATAAAACAAATGTATAAATTCAAAATCCATAAAAATATGAACTATAGAGAATGGAGGTGTGAACCTCGCCGCGCATGCAACCAACGCGTCCGCGTTTTGCATTATTTGAAGACCACGCCGCGTGTGTTGTTAAAAATTGTCGCCGCGTAATTGCCGCGTACCGCGTGGAAATATAGGATCTTATAAGGAATTTTTGCAAACATAGTGACTTGGATCTTACTTTCTGCCTGTAGCGCTTTTTGCATTCCTGCGTTTTAGCACTTCTAGTGGTCCAATACACAGGGGGTGTACCGCGGTCAGATGGCGCCCAGGGCAAGAAACAAGTTTGGCGCGCCCATGTTCGAATCTGAGGTCTTTCGGGAGCAAATGTACTGTATTGGGGAAAGTACTTGTGAAATTGATGGGGCTTTTCGCACCCCCCCTCAGTGATTCGGCACCCAAGGCATTGTGCTTCCTTGCCCTCCCTCAGTACCCCCCTGCAATACACACAGGTAACATTTGCTGAATTTCTTCCTTCTGTGGCGTGATAAGGCTAACATTCGGCGCGGTATGTCGCAAACTATAAGAACTAGTAGCACAACGAGCCTTACAGTTTTGGTAGTGCTGAAGCCTATCAGTTGGTGAGTGACAGTTGACACCAACTATAAAACCTGGAAAACTAGTAATCCATGAAATGACTGCAGAAAGAAAGTCACAATTTGGGCAAAGATAAATATCACAAGAAAAACGTCCAGCGGGGGACATCACGACTTTGGAAATGATTGTGTGAAGCATGGCCAAAAAACGTTGGAAAACTCTGACTACACCAGAAAACGGCTTCAACAAGTGAAGCCATAATGTTTGAACTGCATGATAAGTTCTGATCAATTTTAAGTATAGACACTAGACAATGATGGTACTTAAAAGAGTTGGTCAGCAGAATCCCACTTGGTAAGATAGCTACGATGACACTGCACGACAAAAAGTAGTCAAGAGGCGAAGTGACGTCTGAGGCCACAGAGATGAGCGCGTAGCTTCCACATCCGCTACAATCCCTGAAGCATAGCTTGGACCGCTCGCTTTCATATGATATGTAGCTGGTATTTAACGATTCCAAGGTTTATCATTTAATTTATAATGAAAGCTATAGAGCATAGTATTGAGTTATACCCAATTACCTCAAGATCGTGAAGGTTTATGCGCGATTCCCTGACCAGGCAGCAAATCTATTGCCTTCGTCCTGAAAGACATTTAAAAAGTATTCAATCGAATTGCTGTTTGCGAACCGCTCGCAGCGACAAAGTGGGAATTCGTATCAAGTGTGAGATTGCGAGTGAACTTAAAGTAAAAACGATAACTATACAGCATGTGGTGACTTGTGCGCGCTGATAAGTCAATGCGTATGAGACGCATGGTGCAGCATTCGCTTATACCGGTAGATTTGAAAAATCCTTTGTAGACCCCTAAACCAGACTCGCAACGCTGAAGCAACATAAAGCACTCAGGGCTGCTACACAGGGTTACAGTCATTGAACGGATTTGCGTCTCTAAAATCACATTTAATCTTATGAGTACGACCTAAATAAAATAACAAATCTTTCAGTTTATATTTGCTACACAGTTAAGTTTACCTGGCGTCCAATTGAAATTTTCAGCGATAGACTTTAGGCTTGCCGTTGTCCCAGAGGTGAATATGACAGAGTACTTGTCACTGTTCGTGTCGAAATGGTCAAGCACCATTTGACGTGCCTAAGCGACAAGTAAAAACTGTTCCACAACTTTTAGCCCAGCTGTCATAACGACGGCAACAAAGCATCAGCACTGATTTTGCATTAACTTTGTTGTTTTGAAAAGTAATTCAATGCAGCTGTATTGTAAAAAAGTTGTTGCCCATGCAACACAGTTTAATTTTGTCAACAGGTTCCATCACAACATTTCTCCCCTTACTTATGCTGTGGACAGAACAACAAGGATGCGTTCATTGAACTGATCCTGCTGAGACTGTGTGAACTACTAATGATAAACGCTACAGCAGCGTTTCTTTAAACATTTCTGGGTCACGGACCCCTAGTACATCATAGTAAAGGTTACGGACTCCTGTAGACATTGCAATAACATTAAGAAGAAACGTTGCAATCAATATTTAAAATTAGGTCTTAATTATCGTGTTGGTAATTGAAATGCCTGCAAAGCCTAATAACCCTTGTGAAATGCCAGAGCAAAGCCTATTAACCCCATAAATCACCTTTACATGTCTCAGGTCAAGAACCAGTGTAGCACAGGGATGCTGGGTTTTAAAATAAAAATGCTATATCGTTTGACCGTTTTGACGCAACAGCGATCAACGATGCAGCCACATGATATTGGCAGAACCGTCGCCAGAAAGTTTTCAATAGGGGGGGCTTTCCGTTTGTGCGGGGTGTGCTTGACATTCTAAAAATTGAAAAAAACTCCAATTGATTTACAGTGTTTCACGTTTCAATTTGGGGGGCTAGGAGCTTTGTTTGGGGGGCTAAGCCCACCAAAGTCCTCCCATGGCGACGGGTCTGGATATTGGGCAGATATATGTCAAAGCCAAAAGAGAAAAAAATGGATTTAAAAAACTATGCCTGCTGTCATCACACCTCATCGACCAAACGCGTCATAAGGCCACTGCTCGGATTGGCGCTGTGTGGATTTCCGAAAACATGTTTGTTCAATTCATCCGAGTATTCCGCTACTTGTCTGCTCGAGTACAGTGAGCTGCCGGTGAAGTCCATGTATGTGTTTCCTGTAACAGAATAATACGCCAGTGGGGAAGAAAGGTCCTGTTTCAGCATCAAACATTTCCAAAGAAGTAGGCCGTAGACGATAAAAACAGGATATGAAAAAATGACACGAGCGCTGGTCATAAAAACACGTGTATTTGTGTATTTCTTGACAATGTTTCAAAGCTGTTAACTGCAAAAATTGTCATCTTTCCCCAACTACCACGAACAAGAGCAAAGTGGCCTGGGGTCCCTTTGTCGGCGGAAATGTCATTAGTCAAAGTGGTGGTCGTTATTGTTTGTGCATCTGAGGGTTAAAAGAAAACGCTTTCAGGCATTCTTTGTGGGGATTCCGTTAAGAAACACTTGTCTCGTCTAAAACATACGATCGCGTTTGTGCCGTTTGTGCATTCGTCATATGGTTTCGATTCTGAGCGGCCAGTCAAGAAATCGGGGAGTGAGCTGCAATATGTCTGCATGTTGAAGACGTTTTGGTGCATCTTAGCCTACATTAAAGATAACAACAATTATTGCTTCTAACAAACACCCATAGTGAATTGACCGCTACAAAAAACACCACATAATCAACAACCACAGCATTTCTCTGGAAATGACTTAAATCGAGAAGATTTGCTTTTCAAACACTCTATCATTTACACCCACTGTTGCATGACGCACATCTAATCGCCTTGCACGTCAGATTAATGGCTATAATGAAAAAAAGATTGGAAAAACAACAAAAGGACGACCTTTATTTCATCGTTTCAAGATGCTTAGCGCAATCCATAAGGGTGTGTTCACCTTTCAACCTGCAAATTAAGCGACACCGAAAACGCATCTGGAGAAAGTGACAATTTTACTTTTATTTTCAATCCCACGGCTAATTTTCAAAGACTTCATTCATCACATCAATACGTTTTTTTGCTGAACACTGCACCACGATTTTACACTTCGACTTTGTGGTTAAAATTTACTGGAGCCCCAGATAAGACTTCCGTTTAACTATTTGTACTGACCCTGAGTGATTACTGATTGTTTCCTGCAGCAAACACTGCAGCCAGCCGCTAAAACGAAAGGTTAAGAGATTCCACTGTAGCGTCTTCGACTGATTAGAACAACGAGCTAGTATATAAAGTGATTTCAAAAAATTCGCAACAGGTATGAGTAAAAAATCAAGGTGTCCATAGCAGCAATTTTAAGTTACAGTACAATACGTGTGTTGCTGCATTTGCGGAAAGCTACTGGGAATATCAATTATAAACTTTTCACTCATTTATAATACGGGATCCGCTTACGCCTTGCAATGCTTTATGCTGGATAAGTAAGGGCCCCAGCATTTGACATCTCCCATTTTTAAGTCACATTGCTTGAAAACTTCAATGATTTAAAGCTGCATGTCTTAAATATTTCAAAGCTTGCAACGACTCAACCAATACATTTGCCCTGGTATGTTTTCCATTTGTGAGGGAAAGCTGGAGAGATGAAACGGTTTGCAACGAAAAAAACAGGCCACAAAACATCGCTGTATACATAAGCGGTACCTACATACATTAATGTATTATCAAGCATTGAGAAATTGCACTGCTCAACTTTGATATCGTCAGACTGCCCTGACGTCTCATGTTTCCCACTAAACCCTTGTCTAGTAGAATTTTATCACAATCACAAATAAACGACCGGTTGTCAAGTATATTTTTCGCAGAGACTTTTGAAATTGCGTTGCTATAAAAAAAAACGGGATGTCTAATCGTCTCCATCGCTTCAACGTGTTTGATGCTTTTTCGCATTGAACGCAACTTCCTAACACCCTCTTGTGGTCCAGGTCATGGGCGTCGGAAGGAGTAGGGGGGCTTTGGCCTCCCTGGAGTTTGGAATTTTACATTTTTTTAGAATTCACGAACCAGTTTCGAACATTAAAGCACGGAAACAACACAGCTGAAAGAAAACAGCACAGCTGCCTTTTGCAAAACCGATGCTCCGCTATCCAAGATACCGATGAAATCCAAGAAATTAGCCCAGGTGTTTACCAAAAAAAATTTTAATGAACCTTTCTCGTTCGCTTCGGAACCGATTGAAGAAGCATTTTCGATGCAGCAATGCATCTTGTGGACCGGCGCACATAGAACGTCCACAATTGTCGCACATTTTTATGAAAGCATGGACAAGCATCGTAAAACTCTTAGAACAAGCAAAACATGTAGGTCCATCATGTTTTTCAGTAACAAACACTTACGTAGCTTATTTTATGTGGTTAGCAATTCCTTTTAACTTTTTTCTACTAGTCTATAGATTTTCAAAACTGAATGAATTTGTCACCTTCCAAGCGCAGAAATTCTTTCTCACGAATCTGCTCCAGGTTGTCCGGATAACCGACAATTTCGTTGTTGTCATGGTGATTCATAGCGTTGGACATGGCAGACGTTTCCTAAAAAATCACACTGTTTTGATCGATTACGACAATGAAGGAGTGTCGAAGTCAAAACAACAAGAAAATATACCATTATTGAAAGATGCTGCGATTGTCTTTTTCAGTTCTTTGCGTCAGTTTCAATCTCAGAAATATTTTTGAATACTGTAGTTATTATGTACGAGAAGCTGCAAGAAAAAAAGCGTCACTGCAAGAACACAAGCATCATTTATCTGCATCTATAAATTTTTGCACATTTGATCAAAACTCGTGGATAAACTTGCCAGTCCAATGTAGTAGAACGAAAGGTCTTATATAGATCCTTGCACGGTCGCAAAAATAACATAAGGCTAATGCTGCTGGATAAACTGAAAAATCCAATAAAAGGATAAAAACTTTATGTACTGCAAATCTGCTATTTTCCTAAACCTTCGTAGTAAATCATGTCTCTTAAGTCAACCTTGCTACTGACGACATTTAGTCTTCAAAACAATTTTTAATACTTGCAATGCTCTCAGTGACGATGAGCATAGCAATTTGTTCTGAGATGTGTCAGAGACGCTGACGTCATTTTGTTGACGTCATTCGTAGCGCACGTTTGGGATCCAGTTTCCTATTTTCGAAACATTTTACCTCGGGCGCATAGCCTGAGGTGGCCAAAGGCACTATCATTCCGCCGGAGTTTTGCGAACACAATCGCTGTTTCCAAGAAAGTGACACATTTTATAAACTAACAAAAACTACCATGAACCCAAATATTACTTCGAAAAATATATGACTTAAAGCGTACAAGCATATGTGATTCACAAGCTGTGATTCCGAAATGGCAGCAACCTAGTTAGAACAGAAATACGTCATGGTGAAGTCTCAATGTGAGCGGCGTCATCTGTGGCACCAAAAAATCTTCTGCCTTTGGTGGCTAACCACTGCACCTCAGGGATGCTAAGAGAATCGACGAGCAAAGGCTCAAGACCATTGTCCATGAATGACATTAATGTCTTTTCGGAAATAATTTTCTATAAATCAGTGTCGTGTCAAGGCGTGGCTTCATTCAAGCAAGATTTTTGTACTGCTCTGCAAAGTCAACTTAAAATGCACCAGGAAAAACAATAACACCAAAGAAATTGTTTTGATGTTCAGAAAACTGCAGTTACTGCTTCTGCCAAATTGGCACCACAATGGCATTAATGCAACTCATGAGTTGTTAAACTTGTGTTTGTTTTGCGTAAGATTAGTTAGCGCTCTGTTCCGTACTGTTTATTGACCAAGCTTTACACTATACACAATATAAAAGTATATTAAACACCATGAGTGCTTTCATGAAAAGAAATTAACTCGCATGCAAAAATGTCGAGGAAGGTCTACATCAGGGGTCTCAAACTCAAATTGCAACAAGGGCCAAATAAGGACTTGTAAAGTAACCCGAGGGCCGCGTTATGACGTTGACGCAACAGTGGCGGTACTTGAACCTTACTAGAAACAGATTTCACATCTTATTTCTTGCGAAAGGTATCATGAGTTATAGGCAAATCATTTATACCCGTCTCTTCTCTACGTTCTTTTAAAAGGAACTTTTTCACTCGCTAGCCGAGCACTTTTAAACACCGGTGAAGCAACCAAATAACGCAACTGTTAATTATTTGAAAATTTCCAAAACGCATCGCGGGCCTCACAAAACGCCCTCGCGGGCCACATGCGGCCCGCGTGTTTGAGACCCCTGGTGCACTTGCCGTTTTCTTAAACGTAAGTAAGCCATTATGTTGGCATGAATTGCTTGGGATGGGCATTGCGTTTTTGGTCAAAGGCTTCCCGATTTTTATGATTAAAATCATACTTTCATAACATTCGTATTTATTTCAGAAGTTCTTAAAATACGATGGAGCTCATCGTTTTTCAGACAGTATTAATAAACCATAGTTAGAATCAAGTAGGGTTCACTCAAGATCAAGGCACTCCTTGAGCATTTCCGTTGCGTCACATCCTGCCCAACTTAACCGTGCTAACTTGTCGGCAAACTGTTTTGATTGACTGACTTAATACCACTTTGGATCGTATAAACTGCACATTTTGCAGAACGATCAAGTTTTATGAAAACTAAAAATTGCGTACGTTCAACTCCATTTTTAAATTATTCATGGTAGAGTCAGTCAAGCAAATCTTTTTACTGAGTAAGCTTTTGTCAAGTCTCAGCCGCTTGCCGCCTGTCATTAGTACTGTACAAAAGATGTGCTTTTTATACATGACACACCGGCATTAGTCTTCGCATGGTAGATCTGGCCTACGACCTCTGCATCTTCACCTAGTCCTAGAGGTACATATAATAAAATTTATGATATTGCCATTAGGTATTTTCTGCTTTGTGGAAGGTCGCCGAAACAGACAAAACCCTAATCACT
>JGI24021J15306_10007748_pt1 | contig 13116 bp, 8 predicted proteins | sample Ectturendosymbi1_FD_15306 | JGI IMG/M metagenome (IMG submission 15306) | reverse complement strand
GGGGAAAAAGGAACAGATGAAATTCCACATCAACATTGCATTGCGCAATCAAAAGCAATTAGAAACAACTTCTACAAATTGTTACAAAAAGCATAAACTAATATATTGCATAGAAAAACGACTTCTGAGGTAACAAAATGCACCATTCACAAGTTTGAAGTAACAGAAGACTTCGCGAGTCCGAATCGTTTCGGACGAAGAAGGAATCGCTTGATATGATCCGCAACGACTTCGGGATTGCACAGATGGACGTGGTGTTTGCCTTCTACTTCGATCACTTCATGATACTACGAATAAATATGAGATGCTCTCAGCTCAAAGCAGGTGCTTCGCATAAATAGGGACGAAAGCCTTTTAACAACCAGCAAAGCATGTCAAACAACAGTGAGTGCTCGCATTCGTTAAAATCGAATCTCGCATCCTTTAAACCGAATCACAACTACTCGATTTAGTATTGCCTGGTTGGCAATATCACTATTCCCAACGGAAGATGGTTGGATAATTGTTTAAAAACAAGTGCATAAAATGGTTGGTGTCAAACAGCAAGTGTCTTAAAAAGTAAATGTCAAAGATGACATCATGCATCAAACAGTGTTTATGAATAATCATTAACATTTTTAAAGCACAAATGAGCAGTTCTTCTCAGTGTGTTCGCGATAAATCTAATACCAGAATTAAATAGAGAGATATCACAAAGCACTCCGGAACTGTAGACACAAGTTCCTATGCATAGGCGTACGAGGCGGGGAGGGGAGGCGCTCCCCCCTGTCTTGAAAATTTTCAGGGCAAGCGCAAGTTTCTCAAAAATCCTGCATGGTAAAAGATATATATTCAGTACAGTGAATTCAAGGCAAACTCTGTTTTCAGGACAAGCGCAAGTTGCTCAAAAGTCCTGAATGATATAAAATATTTCAATACATGGAAAAGTTTCAGGTCAACTCTGTTTTTCAGGGCAAGCGCAAGATGTTCAAAAATCCTGAATGATAAAAAACATATATTCAATGCAGTGAATTCAGGGTGCATTCTGTTTTTCAGGGCAAGCGCAAGTTGCTCAAAAATCCTGAATGCAAAAGTATACTCCATGCAGTGAAAAATTTCAGGGCAAACTCTGTTTTTAGGGCAAGCGCAAGATGCTCAAAAATCCTGAATGGTAAAAAATATATTCAATACAGTGGAAAATTTCACGGCAAACTGTTTTTCAGGGCAAGGTGAAAAAATTATCAATGCAGTATATTCAGCCAGTAAAGGCAATTACCGTAAAGTTTCTTGTCTGGGAGAACACAACACGCAAGGAACTTCATTCCCTTGAGTTAACAAGCAAGGCAAGTACAGAATTTGCCCACAACGGCACCTCTAGGGAATTGTTTAAAGAACGTTATTGCCGAATTATAGTTGTGAGCGAATTGAAATGCATGCAGAAAATGCCATCGGCACTGAACAAAATGCAACGTTATAGGCGAATTGACGTTACAAACGAAGCCGTTATAAACGATTTCAACTGTATAGAACAGATTTACAAGAGGTTTCAGGCCCAATTCGGATTAAACTAAACAAGTTAGTTTCAGGGCAAATTGTTATTTTCATGGCAAATTTTTCCGCCCCGCCCCCCAGTAAAATGACTTCCCGTACGCCCATGTTCCTATGTAATTGGAATTCTGACTTCAAGAGGCTTAGCAGTAAAGAAGCAACAGCGAATATGGAAGTATAATCCATTTCAAATGTAACTAGATACAAACGTTGTCCTTCTGGTCCGAGCGCACCATTGGCCGGCATTGTGCGTTTTACCGACAACCATGACATATACGTAGCAGAATCTGTACATCAGTGGTTTGCAGTAGCTAACGCTTGTTGCAGGAGCATTTGAAAGCTTGTATGCTGAAATGATTGACTCAATCAACAGTGAAATGTACGATTATTAGCTATTCCACGATTTTCTAGTGCACACAGCGCATGCACAACCAGGGGCGTTACGATGGGGGGTGCAATTCCCCGGTCGCCGAAAAGCCCAACAATGTTGTAAGTACTCTCTTCAATAACAATGTTGTAAGTACTCTCTTCAAACTACATGAGCACATTTAGTTCCGAAAGACCCTTAGGTTCGAACATGGGGACGCCAAACTTGTTTCTTGCCCAGAGCGTCATCCAACTTCGGTAGCAATTTTTCGTTTAAAATTTTAAGCTAGGAAACGGTTTGGTGTGCAAGAGCATGTTTTTTGAGGTCCAGATAGATGGTAGCAGTGCTGGCCAAATTGCAATCATTTAATTATTAGGATGCAATCGTAGTTTTGTGCCGTTATCTACAATTGCTGTAGTTTATATCAACGTTCTTTTTGAATTTCACCTTTCAAGGCTACAGTTGCGGACTTCTTTGATGATTGTTGCTCAATAAGATAGTCATGTTGCGTTTTCAAAAATAATGAAACTGATTGGGAAAAGATGCTCAACGCACTGCAGTAATTTCGCCTTTTATACGTACAAGTGTGTATGCAAATGGATGCAACAAAATGACGCAAGTAAAAGCTTCGATTGTTCTTGAAACTTTTCGGAAAGACTCACTACAATCAGAACCCTCTTTGAAGCGTGCCAACCTTGCTAAAGGCAGCGTAGCTATTCGTCGGAGCGGCATAAAATAACAACATATTTTTCACATATCAAAGGACACATCATGTTCTAACCGCATATTAGTAAGTTGTTGATCGCTCAAACCTAGAACTGCCGCAAGACCGATCAAGCTTTAGAACACAGAACCAAAGGTGGGCAGTGGCGAACTACTTGTACAGTAGCGATAGCGGCAGTGTCGCACATTTTTCACAGAGTAGCGGAAGAGGGGTGAGCTATTAACATTTAAGAGCTAGGTAACTCTTACTCGCTGCGTTGGCTTAATCGGTAACCAAAGAAGAGTTGTGCAAGAGCAAATGCTTCGGAAGCAACTACAGTTCTCGTTGTTTTGCGCTGATTTTGGATCAGTGTTGCCGAAGTTTAGCCTTTGAATGCCTAGATTCCGTCCTATTTTATGGCGTTCAACCAAAACAATTCAATACGGCTATTGTTCAGCCCAGCTATGCCCAACCCAATTGGTTGTTCAGCCAAGAATCATGTCACTATCTCAACCAGGGCCGCACATTGAATAACATATTAATGAGGGCCGCACATTGCATGACTTACTGTGACCTTAGCAAATGACATTTACCAAAAGCTAGTGTCCTGAAAGCTTTCGAATGCTAACTGCATGCGGCCCGCAGGTTGAACATAGCTGGTTTAGCCTAACGCCTTCGTTTTCTGGAAAAGTTGAACAGATGTTTGACAGCGGCGTGCGCATTGGGGTATGGACTACAGCAGCTTGCTCATGGTTAAACATCGCGAATCACGTAACATCCTGTATGGCTTCAGTTTTGATTTTGTCTTGCCCCTTGGCCTTGACTAGGAATATTATTTCGAAGTAATGCGTGTTCAAAACTAAAGTAATAGCGGCTACATTGGCCTTGGGTCATAATCAAATGGGTAAACTGCACCAGAGTTGCAGTTTTGCACTTAAACGGTTTAGTGTTTTGCTTAGTTGTTATAGAATAGGTTTTGTGACAGGCAGAAATATTAAATGACAGTAACTACTGCATTAGATAAATGAATACTTCAACTTCAGCTTGGAGATTTTTGTCTCTCATGACAAAACGTGAAGTTGTTTTTCATCAATGTTTGAGTCAACTGCAACAAGTCTGATTTATCATGAGCTGTTGCCGTGTTTAAGAAATATGTTTTAAGCAGCACATCTATGCCGAGCAGGCTGTTTATAGAGATATTTGGTGATGGAAAGTTTATCAAAGTTGAAAATGTCTTTGGAAAACTCAATTACTGTTTCACTAAATTCCTTTTTCGGGTTATTTCAAATACCAATTTCGTTTATGAATACTTAACAAGCAGTGCTTTACAATTGTGAACTTAATGCAGCCCTTGCAATGAAAAGACCCCCACCCTGGTGTACGGGGTGGCAAAGTATTTTGGGTGGTTTTCACGAGAAAAGGAACGAACGAATAGTGATTCTTTCATGAATTATTTATTGATGGCACCTTGCGATACCTTTATTGCTTAAATGCCGTGTTTCTCTTCCCAGACTGTACGCAGCTTATTGAAAAGCCACGGCCTACTGAAACGCACATCTTTTGACCTGCTAATAAGCCTTTGCTAGTAACCATAAAAATGCAAATAACAACCTTTGTAGCGTCGTTCTTGAGAATTTTTCATATAAACGAAAACGTTTTGTACTAGATGTGAAATTGTTGTGCATTTGCAAAATGACATATCGTGAAACAATAAATGCTCGACCCGATAACCAACGCGGAAATAATTCAGCGTTGAAAAGGGTAATTGATAAACCTGTGGCTGTCCACAAAGCTACATGCACCTATGGATGTGTATGCAGTCTAGGTTTCGTTTATCAGGACATGCACACACTGTAAATAAGTGTTCGATGACTTTAATTACTTCCAAGTCATGTGTTTTGAAAAAGAAAATCTTTCACAAATGACAACTTTTTCGAAGCAACTCTTCATTTCAAGGTTAGGGTTTGTGAAATAAACCTTACGTCGTTAAACAGCAGCAAAGTGATATTTAAGAATGCACNACAAGGAGCGGTAGCTCATTGTATTTTTATCCGGTTGCGGTACATTCGCCACTGCATTCAACAAACAGCAGCAGCGACGCTATTTGCTAAAGTTGCGGTTTCCCGCTTCTGCACAAAACGCAGCAGCGACAACGAAAATAAGAAAAATTTGATTGATTGCATAGAAATCCTTTTTCAATTAAGATTCGAGTTTAATCTGCCATTCGATCCAACCTGTGACGAAGGGAAAGCATCATCCAACATCGCCTTGATATTTGGGTGTGTCGCGACATTCAACACCCCGCCGTCCTTGGCTCTGCAACAAAGCGAAAACCTGTTTCAAGCAGTGCTGGATGGAACAAAAAGCCAAGGCCAAGCAGCCAGTTGGTAACTTACAAGATGTGCATGCATTCGGCCTCTATTTTTGACATAAATCCGACTCCGATCTCCAAGGTCAACCCCACTGGAAATGGCAACTTAAGGCGAGGGTCGCGGTTGTAGCTGTACGTTCCTGTACAATTATGGTAATCTTGTTACTATGCAACCCTAGCCGAAAAAAATGNTTAAATCCAACACACATGAACAGAACCACGTTTTATCGCTACATGTTTTGTTTGGCGCTAAATACATTACAAATGTAAAGTTGCTGCATAAAGCACACGAAATAAAACGAAGAAAACGCACCATCTTTGCGTCTCTTTGTGCCTCGTTCAAGTAGGATGTCTGCGGCTTTGTCAGTGAGCGATGTGTTGGCAGCCAAAAGCCTGAAATTGGTATTGGTTACTTAGTGTATTGTAGCAGTAATACGCATGCGCACTGCCTGATATTTGAAACTAAACCTGCGTCTGCATCGATCGCCACTGACGACAATGCTGAGTGTGNGTCATAATCAAGCAAACTGTTTCACAAGACNTGATGCAGAAGCGAACCGTACCGAACTGATTTTTTAACCTCACTTGTAGCTGCTTTGAGGAAAATACAGAGTGATGTTAATTAGTCGGCGAAAAAGTTCAAGCATATGAATATGTCACAGACCCTGTCTCGAAAACGGCACACCATGAAAGTCAATTCGATCCATCAAATTTACGCGAATGGTCATAACCGTTCAAAAACACGTTTAACAAACCTTCTNTTTGCCTGGTCGTAGTTATAGCCAATTTCGTATTTCATCGGGTTTTTCTCAAACTCTATNCACGTGACGATCGANNGACGTAGCCGACTAGGCAAGATTTCCTGTGGAATTTGAAATTAAGGTCAACACAATGATTGTAACCACGTTCCAAGCCGAACGCATTTTGACGCAGAGTGTAGACTACTTTTTTCCAATGGCGGTCCGTATGCAGCCCAGTCGAAAGTTTCCGTTGTTGCGTATGTACAGTATACAGTAATGACAACCTCACCTTATTTTGACGATCTTAAATTTGATATTTGATGTCTTTAGTGCTACTTTATTGTGTCTGAACTGCGCACTGGCAGATTCGCATGTGTTCACTGACATCTCGGTGCAAAACTGAAGTCTAATTTACTGATTCCCAACTCTACGATGTCCCATTGGCACTAAATTAATTTCCACCCTTGTGGTTCCCTTGGCACGAAACCTGTCTAAGGCATCGCGGTCGCGGAGTGATTTGAATCAGTGGTTTTCAACCTTTTTTGTACCGCGGCCCATTACAGCAACCCACTATAACCCAACGACCCCCATCTAAAACCCGACTAAAGCAGATGTAATACAGTTGTGTACATAAAATACCTACCGGCGACCCCTCCAAAAATCGTTCACGACACCTTTCGGGGTCGCGACTCCCAGGTTAAAAACCACTGGATTAGAGGCACCAAACAGTCGTTATTACAGCAAGTAGGACTCGAACGTATTCGATATCTTATTTTAAATTTACTGCGGACAAAGTAAGCACTGGTGTAACTGGCGGGGGCAGGGGTGCGCAACGGACAAGCTAAATGTAAAAAACGGGCCCCGTTTAGCTTGTATTTCGGTATTCAGCATCGTTTTGGTTTGGTTTTCAGGACGTGGTTATTTTTTGCGTTTTTCGGAGTGTCTCCCGGTGATTTTGGGTTTTTGTATAGACATACACATCCGCATGCACTATCATTTCTCAACTTTTTTCTTGAGTGTTGGCTAGCGGGCCTCTTCAGGCAAGTTTTCCCACTGGCTCAAACTGCTAGTTGCGCCACTGGAAATACATCATTCAATGTGCGGCCGTCGTTTAGATAGTGACGTAATTTTTGGCCCAGTGAGGCATTCTGGTTGAACAGAGCTGATATAAACAGTCGCATGGTGGTCGTAGGGCAAAAGAACGAAAAATGCAATTTTCTTACCGTGGCACGTGGAAAGAAACCAATAACGTCAATCAAGATGACCTTGTCCACTTTTTCTGGGAATGCAGCGGCATACTAGAAATAAAAAAGACTCTTTGGAGTTTCTGCAAAAAATTAATGTAATTTGATAAAAATTTCGTATTATTTCCTGCACGATTTTCACGGTCTTCGATTCATTACCCACTGCTGAAGCTTTTACTGCACATGTACAAACGCAATTGCTTGCAGTGTTAAATAGAACAGTGGAAGATTTGATTGTAAGTTCACAACTGACGTGATGCGAATTAAATAAAATTCCTGATACACCTCGAACAGATGAATCAAGGACAATGCTGCACGTATGGTGAATTAAAATATATTTTTCTCTAAACTTGTAAGCGATCGAAATAATGACATCTGAAGGCCATGGTGCACATGAAACCATGGCGCCGGATGGCAGAAAAATAACTTGTAACTAAAAATCTGCTCTTTATTGTCATACATCAACCTAATAGACAATAACAGTATAATCAACTACACCTGAAAGCGCAGCACACTAGAAGAAAAATATTGCAAAATCCTATATTTTCGCCTAAAAACGCCGCAAATGTTTGTATACATCATATCCTTCTTAATTATAAACAAACACATCCTGCAACTAAGCAATACACATTTCAAGGATAAGTCAAGATTAAGGGTATGCGTGTGAAGTGAATAAGCTGGTGTCGAATAACACGATTCGTTATTATCTACTTAGCTTTGCGCGTTAGACATAAGCGTCTGAACCCAACCTTGTGGGAAACTTCGAACAACAGGCAAAAAAATTCTTTAAACGAATGAAATATTTTTATCGGTGACGCACGATTCAATGGGGTAAATTAAAAATGTTCGGGTTGTTTGAACAGGTGACTCGCGTTTTTTCCTCAAAACCAGCACTTCATAACGAAGATTAAGTGCTACCACGAGCTTCTAGAAAAGCGGTTGCCAAAGAATTTTGAGGGTGCCCCAAATCTGAGTTGGGTGAACATCTCGGGACCCAAGTCTCAAAGCGCGTATTTTAACATGAGAAAATAACTTGATTGTATGGATGGTTTTTGGCAGTAAGTTGCTAAGTTCGTTTTCAATGTCAGCAATCTACTCTTTTCTGAAGTACGTACGCTGCAGACAGATACAGAAGCTGTAGTAACCTTGAAAATATACAATCCAGGTTTGGATCACCACGATCAGCGCGACCCATTTTTGACCCTTCTCGACCCTTGTTTGGGTCGCATTCTATACTTTGGGAACAACTCATAGAACAGTGACAACAGTCACTGGCGGAACCTCATGCAAAATAGCGGATATTCAAAACTGTACAGGGAATGCACCCAAACCGAAAATCCGCCAGTGATCTTTCTAATGTAAATGCAGTGATGGAAAAACTATACTGTGACATTTAACGACATATTACCCCATTGTAAAAGCGTCAAAATGTTTATATTCAATGGAGCATACTTACAAGCGCTCCTACGTTTCCTCCTGCACACAACAAAAGAGAAAAGTTTAAGAAGGCAAAAGAACGCACCATATTACCACAATACGACGCAAAATACGAGCGCAAAATACTTAACATGTCCAAATACAGTATCTAGTATTGATTTCTGTAAGCAACAAACCAAATATGAAAATAATTCTCAAATGAGTATATCTGAAAATTTTCATCGACTTCCAGCAAAGTCATATAAAATCTTGTACGCATGGAAAGAAGCTGGCTTTTAACGGAGTGGTTTTGCGCATACAGTGACCAGCACTAGTCGGCCTTCGGCGAAAGACTTCGTATTAATGCAGACGTTAGTTTCGTATGTGAAACGGCAGCTTTCATCACGATATACTGCACAACCTTCAATGTACGAATGTGTTTTAGCACTTGTGCAGAGCATGGAAAGACTTTTAAGGCAAACCTTGTCAAAACCCAATGCAAGTATGGAGAAAAAATAGCATTTGCTCTCAGTATTTACTAAACACTCTTGAACTAGCGTTGGAGCAAATTGGTACCTGCGACCTCAAAAACATTATTTGCAAATATAATAGGTTGAAAACGAAGAAATTCGACCTCAACACCAGAATCCAACCAAATCACAACTTGATTACAAGGCAGGTTTTAATAGCAAAATCAAACCGTTACTAGATCTATATGCAGACGAAACACACATCTTTGTGCTTCAATTAGGTAAAATCAGGCCTAGGTAACAACAAGATACAGCAGTATTAATTTTACAAATGATACAGCGATTTTAACACTAACACATGCATCTTGGAAATTCTTTCTGTAATCAAAGGTATTCCAGACGGCGAAAATTCTTTCTATTTATAATTTATGCGTGAGAAAATGTAGTGCGAGGTCCAGTATACCGATAAAAGTACAACCGTGGGCATTTGTCGCTTTGCATCCTGCATGCTTCTTCTAACCCTGTGAAAATTGTTGGAATTCCGCAGCAAGCAACCAGGCAAACGTTTCCAGAAAATTTCCGAAGTATCTACTCTACGACGAAATGTTCTGAGCTTTGCAGGGTTTGGAGAAACTTTTAGGACATGGCCTTCACCGAAATTTTCAACATACCAACTTCCTATTACTGCGATAGGTGTACACCAACACCGAGCGATTTGTACTGGCTTAGAAAATGAAGGTGATTATGAAACCCATGTTTCCACCAATTAATGGTGTCCGTTACAAATAATTAAACCCCTATAATTTTTAGGCAAACTTACATGCTACAGACGATGTGCAAAGATTTTAACCTTCATCTGACAGTGCAAAATCGAAAAACTAAACAGCGACCAAGTAATTCCAAACGCGTACGTGCTGATTATCTAGCCATCGCCGAAGCATGAGATAAACTTGTTCGCCGCCAACCTCACCACACTCAAATTTAATGTAAATGTGGTTATCGAAGCTAAAACTTTAAGATAAAGCAAACTAACTGTGGGGTCTCTCGACCAAACAACCTAGTTTTCCGATTTTGAGGCATTTGACAGTTATTGCCTGTTGCAATATTTTCACAAGTTATGGTACAAGTCAAACTCGGAACTTACCCAAGCTATGGCCAAGTGTGCTGAAAGTCTTCCAGCCGAAATCTGTCATAAACAAGTTGAAATTACTCACAGCTGTACAAACCTAGAATTTAATAACAAAAATATTGTTTAGAATTATTTAATAACTACGCAATGCAAGAAATTNCGGGGACGCGAAAAACTGCACATCTCCCCCCCCAAACTTTTTATACAGAAAACAAACTTTCATGCATTTCACAGTTTAATCGAGATTTCTCAATACTTAGCAATGTTGTATTGACAAATGAGAGTATGAATCCTTTGAAATTGAAAAGATCTATTTAAAAGCATTTTCTATCCTGGATTTGCTTCTGCGGCAAGGGATTCATAATAAACCTTCTAATAAAACTGTAGGGGTGTGCATTATGGAACATTTTATTTTAGAGGTTCCGGAATATTCCGGATCACTATTTAGAATCCAGAATATCGAATCCTATTCCGGAATAACTACGGACTTGTGAAGTGCTATGCATCAGTGCACACCATTTTAGGGACCGCAGGAGCCGATATACCGGCTTCGCGGCACGAATTTCGCGATATTTTACGAACCATTGAAGTTACGTCGACACTTAAGACATTATAAGGTTTTTCACGGCGCATTTTTGAGGTGTGACGATGTAGTTCTGGTGCCATCTGTGACGTCAAACCAGGAAAACTAAAATTTCGTCATAGCCAAAAATGCAGTGGTTATGTTCAAAGACGGGTATAAAGAGATCGAAACACCTTAGAAAAATGGATTCTACATGAAAAATGTTGGCAATGACCCAACGATTGCAGAAAAATTAAAAAAATGTACAATTTTTGGGGGTGTCCAAGGGGAATGTATCGATTTTTGGGGGTGTTTTTGTCATTAATCGCTTTAAAAATCCATATCTCCGGTTCCAAACACAAGAAAATCAGAAAAGTGCGGAACATGTTGACATTTATGTCCTACAACTTCCTACGAAATTTCAAGCGAAAATTTTAAGAAGAAAAGCCATGGCAATTTAAAGTCTTAAAATTTGACAAAAAGTCAAAAGAAAGTTTTAACTTTTTTTGGTTGTATTTAACGCGTTCTTTCCACTGATTCAATCCAAAGTCTGCTATTGGCAACGGTTTTGGCGTAAAACCCGAAAAATCGCCTTTTGTCAAATTTTCCACAAATGTGGTTTTTCGAACCAAATTTTTCTCCCCCGAAAACAATGGTGACTTTTTGGCATTGTTGGTTAGTTATAGTCCTTTGAACAGCCCAAGCCAAAAACGCTTCCAAAACGCTAAAACGTATAAGCGTTAGGAATTTTTCTTGAAGATGACCAAAATAAAAACAAAAAAAACAAATTTCTAAATAATTTCAAATGCAAGCATACGATTTTGTTGTACTCGTTTCAAAGATCTCGCAAAAACTTTCTTTCAATGTTTCACTTGTCGACGAATCTGCGGTGGTTCGCGAGCTATCGCCGAAAAACCGACATCTTTTTCAGCGGTCCCTAAAGGGGTACACCTGAACCGCTGCAGCTGGCGGCATTTACTGTTACCGGTTGTCTGATTTAATTGCTAACGCCGTAATTTGGAAATACCAATCACTTGCATTTGACGATCCCCGGTAGAGTTAATTGTCATCAAGTTTATTGCCCACGGAAGTTGGAAATTTTCGTTTGAAAAAAAAACAAGTACAAAAAACGTTACTGTGTGTTACGCAACCAGTGATTGTACCTTACAAAGACAACTCCGCTAACTGCATATCGGTTGAAGGCATAAACCGCTTTATCACACAGGACTCTGGAATCTCAAATCAAAGCCATTCACACGTAAAGAAAATAGTCCGGTTAATTGCATAACGATATTCGCATAGAAATGTTGTTTTCATTTGTAGATTAGTATCATTTAATCGCATATCTTACTTTGAAAGCAAAAGTGTAGAAGAACCTTCATATCCCACAGTTCTACAAATCCCCGTGCTGAGCGTCATGCTACCAGATATCAACAGTGTCAGGTAGCAACTCAGCACGCATGTGGAAAGAAACAGAGCAAGGTGGAAAACTTGCGGATATTTGTCTAATAGGGATAACGACATATTCCGCTTAAACCCATAAAAAAGCGTGGCTTATTGCCTATGCAATTAACCGGATTCGTCTGAAAAAAATGTTGCAGCCTAGCAGCGGACGTTTGATAAAAAACTGCAATCGCGCAGATGTTTAGAATGCCGATCAGTGATCACACGACCTGTTGATAGCTTTTTACCTCACTACGCACTGCCATGAGCTTGTTGAGTGTTTCTTTCTTTGGAGCGCAAGGAGTGCCACTGTGAAATTTATTGCAACTACAGAACTTATTGAAACCATTTGTTTTGGCGACTTCGCAGTTTTTCATGTTTATTTAATTTAAATTTATTTCGAATCCAAATATTCGAAAAAAAATCTGATGATTGGATTCGAATCCATAGGATTCGGGTATTCCATTATTTGCATCCCTATATAAGTGTTCACCAATTGCAAAAGAGAGTTTACCAGTAGCGTAAAAAAATGTTAATTACGAATAAACGTCTGCTTTTCAATGCATGACAGAGTTCGTCTTCGTTTTGTTTATTTTACTCAGTTGCATTCATGGACGTATTAGTACTAGCAATATTCTACTCCACTCTGCGATTTGTAGGACGAGGTTGCAACACCAGAATTCTTGCTTGACTCTGTTTCTGAAACTGCTATTACAGTCCAGCAACAACGTAGTCTACTTCACGGTACAGTATTACTGACAAAAAGTAGTAGCTTAATGCGTAGGTGCACGCATATTTAGTGAAAGGACAAGGAGTGCATGTGAAAAATAGATGATAACATTTATAGCTATAACGAGGTAATGTGAGCCAATTCTTTTTCTACTGATCTGAGCTAAGGAGTATTACGTGGCACGTTAAGATACTTCACTTTAAAAATCAAATGTTGAGACAGCTTTGAGTGCAGTAGATGCAGAAATGCTTAAATATGAGAAAAATTTGCTGCTTTTGCATGTGCTAGCAAAACATAACCCTACTAATGCGAAGTAATTTCGTGGAGCAAAAAAGTCACTAAGTTTTGCTTTTACAATATGTTCTTTCTTTGCACTAAAATGTTTGTACGAATGCCAAAAGGGTTATTCTCACA
>JGI24021J15306_10007747_pt1 | contig 13117 bp, 6 predicted proteins | sample Ectturendosymbi1_FD_15306 | JGI IMG/M metagenome (IMG submission 15306) | reverse complement strand
TTTTTTTTTTCAGTTTTCTGCAAAAAACAAAGAAGAACTTGCAAAGCGTTGGGGAGAAATCAAGCACAATCGTTGCGTTATGACGTATCAGAAGATGTCTCGCGCTTTGAGAATATACATCAAAAAAGAGAAAGTTGTGAAAAAAATGAAAAGAAAATTGCATTACGTTTTTCGTGAAGAATACTTGCAATCAGAACTGCAGCGAATGGCCAGAGAATTAAGAGACCGATTGTGATAACTTGGAGAATTGAGAACTTCGTCCTGCTGAGCTGGCAAGCTTCGTTCTGCGCCGACGGCCATCATCCAAAATGGCTCCTAGAAGTTACTATGGAGATCACAGTCCTTGTCTTTATCCTAAATTTTACTTTCGGAAGAAAAAAACAGAATTTATACGCTAGTAAGAGTATAAGGACATGGTAGGGATATAGAAAATGTTAAATGGATGCCTGTTGGCTTAACGGGCGCTTGGCAACAAATACACTCGTTAAGTCGTCAAACTACATCAACTACAACTGTTCGGTAGAGGGGAAGCTAACATTCTGTGCCAACGGTGTTCTGTTGTCTGCTGAGTTGCACTCTTTTTGCAGAAGACTGAGTCGCTCTGCTTGTCCTTATCCAAAGAACCCACCTGGTTTCAGAATAGCTTACACAGCCCAGGTTTGTGAATATGTCTGTATCGCACGCAGTTCATATCGAGACCAAAAACTGGCACCGTTCGCTGGCGAACGGATGTTTGAGAGACTGACAGTTGCAATGTCGCAACGTGGCTACGTTTTTTTGCCTTCGTGTTTTCGCAGTGAACTTTTGATGAACATCTTTTTTAAAACTATCGATTCGACCAGCACTTACTGCGCATACCATAAATGTATTGCTAATGATAGCTTCCAACATAGCGTTTCAAGAAATATCAAGGGTTTAGTTAAAAGCTTAGTAGTTACTGGGTTTGTAGAAAAAGTCTACTCACTTAGAACCTATATTGCGTCTTCAAGGAAAGAAGATACTGGTGGATGTACTGTATTTATTTGAAAAATGGGGAATTTACAAAAATAAAAACAAAAATTAAAGAGGCCTTCCTCCAAGCTGTTGACCAGTAATGCGACATGAATAATTACTTAATTTATTTTCAATGTTTTTGCGCACCTTACAACATGACGCCGTATTGTCGTCTTCTCTTCGATTCCAGTTCCATGGAGCATAGACACAACGACAAGACCGTTTCTGGTACTTTGATCGGAAACATTATGCGTAAATCTCGTATAGCTATACGAACTACTGTTTCATATTGCATTTTTTGCTTAACTATCTCATACATTCTGCTTAACGTTGTTTACCGTCATTTTCGTCATTTTGTTTTTTGTACAATTTTAAATATGCGACTATCTTGCTCGCGTCAAACACGTTTCACTCTTCCACAAAACAAAAAATTACTTGCTTCATGAATTTTCAGTTCCTCTTCGAACAAGATAAGGAATTTTCTGAAGAAGAGCTGAAGTCCACTCAGTGTTCAGCAAACTTAATACCTGATAGTCGGTTTGTCTCGGCATCTCCAGTCACTTCCGATGTTGCGGTTCCAGTTGTGATCAGAAGTAAAAAGCAAGTTTGTTAGATTTGGAAAGAGGCTTCAAGTTTCTTTGTTAAAACAAAAGGAGTCAAACAGGAATTTGGTAGAACGAAGCAGCTGCAAATGGCTTGATCTGCGTGAAAGGCAAACAAGAGCAGATGACCGTGATAAACAGGAGTATCAGTATTTCGTGCCAACAGACTGCAGTGTCGTTAAGTTCATTGATTCCCAACAGAAGGAATTCGTCATCCAGCTGTTCGTTACTAACGAAACTGCGAAGTAGCGCAAGTTAGATTAAAATTACCAATAACAACTGATTCTTTCGGGCAAATCTGTGATTTGTCGTCGCTCGATCACTCAAGGTTTGAGAAATTATTGTTGATTTCTAGAACTTCACGTTGGTAAGCAGAACTGCTACTTTTTGAAGGGATAATTTTCTTACTGCAACTTAAAAAATTAGAAGACATTTTTAAATGTAATCTTTGGGGAAAACTTCCAAAGACACAGCACAAAACGTAAGGCGCTCGACTGCAGTTGTATGGGCTCGCGTTGAATAACAAAAAATGAGCAAGTAGCAGTAGCGTTGACAGCCCAAAAATTTGGTAGGGACCAAAATATTGGGGGGAGAAATGTTTGATTTTAAGTGAATAACACCTGTTTTGTTTGGGATACCGCCTCTCAAAGCACAAAATGACTATATGTTCTAAAAATGTTGGGGGACAATGGCCCCTTAGGCTCCCCTAGCTACGCCTGTGGCAAGTAGCGGCTAAAATATACAACTTTCCTACGAGCTAAAAAAGACAACTTTTGTAGGTTTTTTCCTGGAATTAATTGTCTGTTATATTGCAAAAATATTTCATTACAATGAATTTCATGGAAGTTTGTGAACAATCATTTATCGACATGGTCTCTCCTGACATGATCAGTAGCCGCGCCAGCTGCAAGTAAGTCGTAGTCGAGTTGTCACAATGCTGATTGGTATCCAGATCTCTTAGAAAAAAAATTGAAGCTTTTTAATCTGGTTCAATCTTTGTGGAAATACATTTTTGACAAACGTAACTTCTGCCATAAACATTAAACAATTGCTTGCTTTCATAGAAATTCTATCTATCTCGGAAACAGGTTCCTGTTTATGAAATATGTTTCAGAAGAGACAGATGAAATTAATAAAAAGGTTGCTGCCTTGATTGCACAGTCTATACTCCCAGGAAAACACTAGCGATGGCGAAGGAAATTAATTTCTACGACTGTAATGAATATATAGAATGAAATCGATGGTACCAGTAGGCACTAAAATGCAAAAAACAACAGTGGCAGAATTTTCAGTGCATTGAAAATGTGCCATAGTGCAGGAAATAAGTTCGACTAAACACGTTGCACATGTTCAACGACGGTGGTGTACGTCAGTGGAATGACGTGTTTCATTTTTTATGAACTTGAAAACGTTTACAGAATCCTTAAACAATGAGAACAAGAATTTTCAATGAAGGCCAAGATTTTTTTGAATAGNTATGCCAGTAAATGTTTAGTCTAGAACCTTTGAAAAGATGGTATACAGACAAATTTAGAACTATGATCAAAGTTGCATGCTTTAGAATATCTGTTGCATTTAGCCTGTGCTGAAAGCCTCAGGGTTACTTCTGGAAAGTTTATAAGTTCCTCTTTGGTCATTCACGACCCGGCAAGAGGAAGTTCATCTTCTTAAAGCAGAAATATGTCTAGTTAAATCAAGTTTCGATGCTGCACAAAACGTGCAGACATGCAGCGTTGAAATTTAGGCTTTCCAAACTGCTCTCTTGTTCCTAAAACCTTTTGGTTACTTGACTGTACAAAACATTGGAGCTCATTGTGTGCCCATTATTATGCCGAATGACTGGCCACTTGTCGGTTGTGCTCACTTGAGAAACTTAGTTTGAACGTAAAGCTATTATCACATATAATTTAAGTTTCTGCGGAATTTGCACATAAAATCGCAGCTACTAAAATATATATATTTCTGCAGAAACATTACACGATTTTAGATTTACTCACAAATTTACCAGTCGCTTAGAACAACACCACTTTTCTATTTTTTTGTAACTTTTTTATTCGTAAGGTTCAAATCAATATAAGTGAAGCTCAACGCTCGTAGCTATAAGGCCAAAAATATACCCTCCACAAAGAAACACAAAGCTGTAAATTGTTTTATTTTGCAAATGATAGTACTTTTGTTCATGATGCACTCATTGAAAACTAGTAAGTGAACGACGATACTTTCGTGTGATGATTGCGTTCTGCATTGTAGATACTTTCAGATCCCAAAACTTGCAGCAGCTGTTATACAGCCTGTAAGACAAATTTTACCGCTTAACTTAGTGATAACTCCAGCAATGTTTGTTCGTACTTTTTTGCTGTAACTGGAAATTTTGAGATTGTGTGCTTTATACCACACCTAGTTTCATAAATCCAAGTTGTGCTGCTTCTAGTGAGTGTTATTTTCATTATAGACATGAAAAAAATACAATTTTCAACTCAAAGTAACAGTACACTAAAATATCAATGGAGTTAATCAGAGTTTTTTTAAGGAAAATGGTAGGTACGTGATAAGGACACGTAGGGACCCGATTTCTCTGATTCTAGGAACCCGATTTTCTCTGATTCTAGGGACCCAATTTTCAATTCTAGGGACCCGATTCGGGTCCCTAAAACACATTTAAAAACCCTGAGTTAATAATACAAATTCTATCCGCGGATGTGATGAAAACCAAGCGATATACTGTAAAGTAGATGAAATGTTGGAAGGAATACGAATAGCCTACGGTATGCAGTTGATTTTTTCATCGATTAGCTTTTAGCAACAAAGCTTTCCCATAATGTTTTTTTATTTTCATATACCTTCTTTTTCTGAAGTTTTGTCTGTTTCCGCAAATACTATAACAGCAGTCGACTCAAAGCCGACCTTTGTTGTTGAAGGCAATAGAGCTTTAATCTGAATATGACTTTGTGTGCCTTGTTGTCTGAAGTGGTTACATACGCCTTGGCCATCTCTGCTATATGCCACTTTATCACGAATAAATGTCAAAAATTTTTTTATTTTTTAGTCCACAATGAAGGCATAAACAACCAATTATCCATAATAAAACATCGCTTTTTGCTGAAGAACCAAGTTTATTGTTTAATTTTACCGATACATTAGCTTTGGCAGCTGCTGTATTACTTTTGGCCACCTGCAAGCGATTTATATACTGTGGCTATAAACGATGGAACTTGAATTAATGTTTGGCAAATTCATTCCGGACATGCCTGTGCTGCAGTAAGTAGCCAAATGAAACTATAAAATTGTTTTGCTGGTCTAATACTTGTTTGTGTAACAGCAGTGTATCGAAACTAATTGCCAGTTTCGATTAAGTCACTGGTTTTCCCAAACAAACGGCTCAGCAAGCCATTTCCTGGTGCACTGCAAACTATCGCCATAGCGCAAGCGGTTTGGAAACCTACCCAACAGATAACATTGCTAATGGTTGTAGTTTTTCGTGTGGAAGGCAGAGAGGCTACCTTGCATATCCAGCAAGCCATGTTTTAGAAAAAGTGTCCTTTTCTGTAAGCATGTAGTTCTGAAATCAGATGTTCCTTTGCAGGGAATGAGATCTGCGCGTGCGTTTGTGGGCAATAAATGTCATTCTTTTTTGGGAAAACCGTTACTTTCAGCATTGCAATTATTATAAAATGTTGCTTTCAACCCGGAATAAAGTTAACCACATGATTGTGTTTAATTTGCAGCCCACTCAATCTCAGGTACCGTTAGGAAGCTGCCTTATCAAAGGGTTATACGTGAAAACTTGTTTAGGTTTACCTGCACGCTTTTGTTGCATAGTAACGAAACTGGAAATTAAATCATTGTTTCCCAAAATCTATGCATGTCCAAAGTATACATTTGATGAAAATCATATGTACTCAGTTCACATGTATCGTATGTAATAACAGTTTCTTTCAGACCAAGGTACAGTGATTTTGGTACAAAGTGTTGAAGCAAAAGAAATAAACAATGATAGCACCCAGCTGAAGTACTATGGTTCGCTTCTCTTGTGGATGCTACAGCATTTTGCGTTGAGTCACATTCGTTTTCTGTTCAAAATATTTCCATAATGCTATAAACGCAGTATCGAGGTTTAAAGTAAACATAAAAATTTGCTGATTGATTCAACCCTTCACCTGCGTAGAAACTAGTTACTTGAATACAGATATGTTCAAGTTTGAATCATCGCAAAAAGATGAAAGCGGAGCCCATTCGGCTGATTCCTCGAAAGCTTACAGCAAACATAGAGCTGTCAATGGTCGCTGACAGTTTTAACAATTAGCTTAACAAAGGCTCTGTTACTCTAATAAGTTTCGAGAAAGTACCTTCCAAAGAACTTGCGGTAAACAACGCTTTTGGTCGATATTATACCCTGTTGTGAGTATCAACCACGAGTTCGACGAATGTGCTTTGGTTGAAATTGTCGTCAGTCGTGCACAAAGGATGACATGCAGCTCTTCGAGGCAAGGAAAACCGCTGGCAGAAATGTAACGCAAGACTGCTAATAGATTTGCCAGTAAACGGTTAATTTAGGCTACTTCTATATTGTTTGCTATTGAGTCAGAATGTCTGACACACACGCAATCAATTAGGTTCTAACACAGTTTTTTTAGCATGAAACCCACAACCTGTGATATAAAAACGCTCAACAGGAATAGACTAAGCCTGAAACGTTATAAAAACATATCAACGTTTTGATAGCTATGGAGCTCTCTTTGAGAGGCTGCAAACGCTGCAAATCAAGGTTTTGAACATACAATTCCTTTTCTTCTTTCCTCTTGATTTATATAAACATAATCAAGTAGGACAATAATAACTTCCAAAAATGCTAATGGATGCAAAAAAATTTCCGATAGTTTTGCCTTTGCAGTTCAAACTATCGTGGATTCCTGCGAATTTGCCATGCTCCTAATACAAAGTAATCAGTGCTTTGCCATGACAGGTAGATTGCGAACATATCCACAATTCATGAATTTAGAAAACTTGCAGATGCTACAATATCAACCTTTTGAGATCTCAATGTTAACAAAACCATTAATTTATACTGGTTAGGCTTCATGTTGTCCGATTTAGAGTGGGCGGTTAGCCTTATATGTCGCTTAGTTGTTGTAACTTAGTTGCAATAGCCGGTATACACTTTAAAACCACTGATGAAGAAAGGTCTGTGCACTTGATTGTAAGTAGGGCTGGGTTCAAGTAAGTAATTACTTACTTGAAAACCTTTACTTATTACTTAAGTAATTTTGCCCTTCGTTGATATTTCAAGCAATTTGCTTATCACTAAGTTAAGATTTTAGAAGCCACGTGTTGCTGTAAACGCAATATCATACATGGCATGCATAATCACATAAAATAAGCCATTGAGGCGAAATAGATTTCTTACCTGTGTTGAGCGTTTTGTGAGTCACAATTGTTGATTATCATCTTGATTACGATTTGGAGCTAGAACCTCATTGCATTAAATACTAATATATTCTGGCCAAGAGGTGCGAATTTTGTCTGAACTGCCCATTACTGTGTTTAAAATTGCAATGATTTTGATGTGCTTGAATGTTTCTAAGTCCAAACGTCAATTTTGCTTATTTGCTTGAGTTACTTCAGATACTCAAGTAATCTATCATAAATTACTTAAACAATAAAGTTTTTTTACTTGAACCCAGCCCTAGTTGTAAGTTGCAATATCAACCTTCATTATACTTTTTGGCTCCGATTATCCGCAAACTGTTACAAAGTTGCTAAGTTGAAGCAAAGTGTTTTCTATAATTCTTAGATTTACCAAAACCTTAGATGTGTACAAGCACAAGAGCTTTTCGTATCATTTTTAAATGAGAAATGTTCTTCGCAAAACGTACATTTTGTCCAAGAAATCTTATTGCAAAGCTTATCCACAACTTTTGGCAACAGTGGTTAATTTATTTGAGCCATTACTGTGAGAATCAATAATACTAAATGACGTTTGACTGCATTTTGACTCAAACAATATTAAATAGATTTTCCTGATACCTCAACCTGTTGTGTCTGGCATTCCGTAAACTGCGTGGTGTTTTTGTTACTTATTTTTTTTAAAACTGGACAAGTGAGTGTATGTCTTCTTCTTCAAATGGTTTGACTATAACTTCGGCATAGCAATGTCAGGATGAATTGCTTGCACGACCGAAAATGATGGGCATTGTCAAAAAAAGTTTAAAAGAATGTTAATTTCTTCCTTCTACTTTATTTAAGTTCATTTCTTCGAAACTTATTTTCGCAAGAAAATCTGATGTTAAAGTTGGGTAGACGATGTAAATCAAATTTAAACTGAAACTTCTGATGAATTTTCTGTTGCTAATTAGAATACACCAAACGTGCCTCTGCCATTTTGTTTGAAGAAGTGACAAAAAGATTCAGTTCATTTCCCATACCTTGTATAGCATACCATCATTGAGCGGAAAAACAATCAGTCCTTTCAACTTTTGAAGGTAATGAAAGATTTTTGAGGATTATTGTTTACTTGATTCCTATTTTACAGTCCTTGACCTTTATGAACAAAAACTACATTTGTTTTTTATGAACATCATTCTTTGTAAATGTTTGTTTGCAAGTTTTCACAAACTTTATATTTTTAGTGATTACCACTCGGTTTGAATTTTAAGAAAACTCACAAACTAACAATCCTCCCCTTTGAAATTTTCGACGTTTTGAGTTTTATCTCAAAAGCCATATGGAAGAATGGAGATCACTGTTAGTAGTAAACACATTTATCAGCAGATGTATTTTTCTGTTACCAAAGTGTATGACTCACACCAAAGGCATCCAAAACACCAACATTGAAACCTCAAGATTATAAGGTAACTGAGCAATCAGTTCAACTATTTTTGACGGTGCTTTGAATGTTTCTATAATCACATTTTGGTCAAATGCACACGTTTTAATGATGGGATAGTTTTGCATAACTTTTTGCTGAAACTTACTCAGCATTTACTTTCATACAAACATCAGTAATGTTATCAAACGTTTTTCAGGGATCTGGGTGTTGTTTACCTTCTGAAGTCAACAAATTCTGAAGCTTCATATCCCCTGCATGTTTAAATAATGACAATAAGTGTGTGCCTTTCAGTTGGGAAAATGCACCATAATTGCTTTTTTGGCAATTTACAAATTGCATTACTTTAAAAAATCATTGTCCTAATTCTTGCGGAGATTGGGTAATACGATGTTTCAAAATATTTTATCTCAAGGTCAGTTTTCCAATGAAACATTGTTGAAATCAGTCTCAAGTTTTAATTTTGATGCCAAATTTTTAAATTAATCTGCAATGATGGCAGCTGAATTTTAATGCCAAATTTTTAAATTAATCTGCAATGATGGCAGCTGAAAAAGGTTGCAACTAACTTTAATTAACTGGATAATCAATGCGTGCCAGCAAAAGCAATACAGTTGATTAATCTGATGCTTCTTCTATGAAAATAACTTATCTCATCGAAAGCTGTATGTTGTTTCTTGCTCATGTCACATGAAAACTGATTGGATATGTTTCAAAAAGTCTGTGAAAACCCTTAGCCAGTTGCAAACTGTAAAACAACACAAACACAAAGCTGTTACACCAGTTCCTTGCAGCTTATCACTTAAGGCATCAGTATTATAACACTAAAAGTGAAAGTTTATTACTTAACAGTCTGCATGGAACTTAAGCAATCACATGTTTATGCAGTAAGACACAAATATTATAAGTATGTCATATTGTCATCTTGTGATTCATAACATTGTTGAGTATTGATATTGGTTATAAGCAGGCTGTTCCATGCTTATGAGATATCCTGCATTCTACTTTCAAAAATTAAAAAAAATCTAACAACTAAGTTTTAAAACCTTTCATCCTTGAAAACATCTCAGTTTGTCGATGTTTATCCTCTGTTGTATGAAGCAAAAAACTTGTTAAAGGTGGTGAATGTTGGATTTTTGTTAAATTCTTATCTCCATTTGAAGCACATGGAATACACAAGTTTTACTAATTGATTTTGACTTGTATGATCCTTTAGCAAAAATTTCTCAAGACATTAGATTATTGCAAATTAAAATGATGAAGTCTGTCAGAAGTATCCCATGATTTTAAATGCTTTTGAAAAATTTGTGAAATTCGTTAATTTGTTTTGTGGTTTTTATAGGGGTTCAACCAAAGTTTTTTCACACATTTTGCAAAGTTTGGAAATCACAAATATAAATTTAACTGACTGAAAGCACGTTAAGGATTTCTTATAAAAGTGAGCGAAAAACAATTTTGTTTGCTCTACGGTATTCTTGCTTTCAAGCATAAGTGTATCCAAGCTCAGATAGCTGAAGCTATTGTGTAGATTGCAGATTAACCAACTGTAATTACTAAAAAATTTGGCCCTCACTGTGAAGCAGTATTTTGCAAAACTGTTCACGTTTGCTGTTTTTAAAAAGCGATTTAGAAACAAAAGCTTCTAAGTCGAGGATATGTTCATTTGCAGGAAGCAAACCCATGTAAATAGGAAATACGCTTAAGCTTAGTAAAGTGCAGTTAGTTCTGCCAGCTTCTTAAAGCTGAGTGGTTGTTTATCAATGGTAGGCCACCGAAATGAAGTTATCATATAGAGGGTAGACAAGTTGCCAGTTACTTCTCAGCCCACAGATTGCAACAAAAGGTCTGTTCATTTTGCTGTTTGTTACTTCGCTTCGTTCATCGTGTTTGTGGAGTTTTTATATTCTGTAAATTTAATTGTGTGATCAGAGACAAACGCCGTGAAAATGCCTTTGGCAAAAAAACTACCATGGTTCTTCAGCGTTTTCTGCAGCATGCTGCTCGACAATTAAATGGGCGGTAGAATGAGGTAGTGCTTTCCCAGAAGTTGTAATGCCACGATGACCGCAAAAATTCGACAGATAAAATGCTTATCAATCAACTAACCAAACAAACATTTTTCAGATTTTTGACGTGACACGCAAAGTGTACAGGAAGAAGTCTGACTACTTGCAAGCAAATCTTTTGACCATAATTTATGTTAAAAATATTTTCATTGCTTTTAATGTGCTGTTCAAACTCATTTACATCCAAAAAGCATTTGTTACATTTTATTCAACACTAAATAGAGAACTATGAAATAAGTGTTTAGTTAAAGAAAGCTAACGAAAATAGATTTACCTCTCTGGTAGTTTTTTTCTGGGATGTTATTTAGCCTAACCAACTAAACAATGGACTTTTTATATCAAACTGACTTCAGAATGTTCAGTGAAATGTGATGACTGTTGCGTTAATCCAACGTAGTTGCCCATTGACCAAAGTTTGGGCTCCAAATCGCTCTGCATCTGTTTAGTTTTCTGCTTTACTGCTTGGACAACGAACTACGGTTAACCCAACGTCCATTTTGTTTTTATCGTAGTAACAGAAGACCATAAGTTCATTTGTCTGAAATAAACATAAAAGTTTTGAATAGGATTCATACAACGAAAAGTTTTATGCGTAGTTCAGTCAAGAACGCGAGAAAATTGATCAGCAACATTTAAAACTTCATTCTTATCTTCGACAAAAGCTTTTCAGCCCCTTTCGTGAGCTACGCTGTGTACTTATCATATCCTTGAACAAATCATGCAAAATGCAAATATTTTGTCAAGTCTCACGGTTACCTCGAAATTTTCTCATCATCAGCGCATTCGCAGGGAAGCTTTTATGCAAGCCATAGGCCTATACCACTTATAACTAATAAAGAAGTGGACAAAATGTACCAACTCTTATGGAAATGGCGGCCGACGCTTGTAGCATAAACTAGCAACGCTCGTTGCCCAAAACGTGCTTAAAATTGGTGATTCAATGCAAATCGCTTCACGAAAATCGATAGATATGTCCAAAGTAAACTAGCAGACCTTCATGAAACGAAGGTAGAATTTGAAAACTTGTAGTTGGAATAGAAGCTTTCTGAAATATGTTGTTTTTTAATGTTCTATTCAAAACCAACCAGTGCAGTAATCGATTAGCCTCATTCTGTGTTGGCTTGCAGTTTTTTTCAATGAAAACCATACTAGTCGCACAAACGCTCTCTTGTTCTGGCAAACAGAAAAAGGAAAGAATGACGTTGGAAATATTTGTGGACTAACAATGGGCGGATACATCTCCAAATATGAAAAGTGTGCATTCATTACAATTCAAAAAGAAGACGACCTACATCTCACCAAGTAATATGTGTTGTGAATCAAGCCTCATGAGGCTAAACTGTAGTGGTGAGTTACTGTTGTGTTTGCTCTTGGCATTTCCACTTTTAATAAATGGTAGTCTCATGACATCATTTACTTTACCATCACACCCAAGTGGCTGTAAATGATCAATGTGCAGTTTGCAAGTTACACACTGGCCGAAAAATGATGTGAACAATTTGTAAAAACTGGACTCATTCTAGTTGCTTTTACATGACTTATGACAACTTTGCGATGCGCTTACTCTGTAATCATGTAAGTTTTTTAGTGAAATTTCTAATATTGAATTTTTGATGTGTTTCTTTCGACTAAAAAATCACTCCTACGACATTTCATGAAACTTCCTTTTCACTTGCTGAACCTTACATTCATAATGACAACATAGTGACGATCCAACCACTTAATTCTGAAGTTGACTCTGCCAATGGTATACCTCCTAAAAATCTTTTTCAATTTCATTTTAATGTGCGTCATCTAGACAAAAATAAGCACAGAATTGACGCTTTCTTTACATTGTGTAATATCTCACCTGATTTTATAGAAATATCTGAAACCAAATTGAAACCAAAGCGTTGTACAAATATACAATTCCCAACTACAACTTTGTTCATTTTGATTCCTTAACCAATGCTAGAGGTATTGGACTGTGTATAAACATAAAGATACAGTTCATTGTGAAACAAGGCTTAGAATTACTTACAGATGGATGTAAAAGTCTTTTGATTGAAGTCAAATAATGTTAGTTGCAAAAAAATGTGTTTTTGGCGTGATCTACAGACACATTTCTTCTTATGTACAAGCGTTTTAGCTTGCATTCACTAATCTACTTGAAATAATGGACTCTGAAAACATTAATTACATTATTGCTGATGACATAAATATACATTTATTGAAATACCAAATTGGCACACACATTGCTGGTTATGTTAACCATATATTGAGTTGTGGCTGCATGCCTCTTATACAGTACACAAACTCACCAGATTTTCGTCTATCGCTCACCCATCCCTATTTGATCATATATATACAATATCATTGATGATATCACCTCCACTGGAATTGCACTTTATAATATCTCTGACCACTTTCCCACTTTTGCAGACTTTAATTTTCATCCCATATATGACAAAAAGTACATACCAAAAATTAGCTGTCTAAAAAATTTTACTTGCCATCTTTTCTGGACAATCTTTTTATAATATATATGTGATAAATAGGGCAAGTTTTTGCAACTTTTGCAACTTTTTTTTACAGCTTCCAACAGCTTCCTAAATACTCAAGATATATATAATTCAATGTTTTGAGCTGTTTCC
>JGI24021J15306_10007746_pt1 | contig 13117 bp, 3 predicted proteins | sample Ectturendosymbi1_FD_15306 | JGI IMG/M metagenome (IMG submission 15306) | reverse complement strand
ATCAGTTGCTGTTGGGGCCCCTTGATACTTAACGCAACATAGGAATATAATATAGAGTTGTACTTTTGTATCCTTCTGAATCACGAAATTTTTCAAAGGAGTATTTTATTTGAAACAAACAAATTTCATCACGGGGGGCCCCCTTGCAGCGGAGGGCCCGGGGCAATTGCCCCCGTTTCCCCCCCCCTTAATCCGGCCCTGCAGTGTACAATGTCGGACAGAAGCAGATAGCACGCTTTCGCGGTCTGTAGAAACTTGCAAAATGCTAAAAGTCATTATATCGAAGCAAAGATTTATAAAAATATCAGAATCAGTGACACCACATCAAATTCTGTTTCAACATCAACTTGGCTATCAGGCTATGTATAAAATCTGACATGAAAAGCTCTTCACACAAAACGTGACAAACGTCACATTTATTTTTGAAACCTCTCCAAATACAAAATCTAAAGTGTGAGGGGGAACATGGCATAAAAATGTGGGGGGAACATGGCATATTATATCCCCACCATCTGAACAAGTGGTACCTAATTGCGCCCATGCTGGAGCTTGACTCTGCTTTTGTCGGAGCGATTATCCTCTCTCGGAAAGCCTCTGCCGTGTTACTAGTACTGTCCTTCTCAGATAAACAATGAATTACTCACACAGCGATACGCTGGCGCACAGTGAGAACGGAATAAAAATAGGTAATCACAAAAAGCTTCTTTCAGGCATGACACAAGACTTGCGTACTCTTTTCCACAAGCCTTTTGGAAGACACGGTAAACCGCAGCGCATAACCGCAATAAGATACTAGAACTTTTTTGAACACAAATTTATTATAGACATCCAAATAGCAGGTCTTCCACGACGAAATGCTGAAGAAAGTTTGCATACCACAAAGTTAAATGGAAAAGGGTGACGGAAAAAACTAAGCGGCCCTTGCTCATGAAACTGCGCTGCATATAGAAACGAGGGCAATGAACTAACGAGAATATCTGGCTACCTTGAACGGTTTAATTTTTGCAAATAGGCTACCCATCAGGACGCCGCCTTAAAAGATTTTATCTACTCCGTAGGTAGCCTTACCATTAGCTACGAACACTCTCCAACACACCTTCGTACAATGCTCTACTGTAGTAAAACACGAATCATCATCTCGTCCCTAAGCGTTCCCTGTATGTCAGCAACATTGAAATTGGGACGCGCCGTCTTGTTTCAATCATTTGCTTGTACTCTTCAGTGATGTTTCTGAAACACTGCGCAGACTGTTAGTCTGTTACGACCAGGACAACTTTTTTATTGCCGGACTTGAATGCACTTAGTCAGCGATGACAATCTTCATACAACAACTTTATTAGCTCCCTTGCATACGCAGTGCTTTTCACAAATCTTCATAATTTACTAATACGTGGCACTTCTGCATACTACCGAGAGGTTCTTGCAGCAGCTAAAGACGCCTTTGAGGTGCTTGTTTTCGCTTTAAATTGCTCGGGTGGTAATTACTTGCGCATGCCCCAGTTCAAGTGTTACCACATCTTTTGCCTGTACTTGATGGCGACACATCCAGTACAATGCCTTTGTGAAATGGAGGTAGCAGTCATAGTAAATTTTGCCCTTGAAAGTAGAGCTCATCGGATCAAACTTTTTCAGCCGATACCGACTTAACATTTAACAGTTTTGAGTTACGATGAAGAACCGCACAACACCGAATGCCGTGTACACGGTGAGTAACAAACAATCAAACACCACAGCGCAAGCCGTGATCTGTTCGCTGGTAGTTACGTGCTTACCGCGCGAAAACCCACCACGCGTATGTCACGTCATAAGCCGGGGGCAATTACATACCGGTCTGTACATAGGCACCAATTCAAATTGTCTGAGGGCTGCGCGACGTAAAGCACAAGACAGAGAATTAGCGTTAATCAATCAAAGATGAAGTAGCAACTTGGGCTTCAGAACACTCAAAACAAAACAGCAGTGGCTTTCATTAGCAAATATTGCCAACATGATACATCGGCATGACGATGCATCGGTCAAATTTTAGTTAAAAACAATTTATTTCATTTTTTACTTTTGCCGGTCCTTTGCAAAATAAAAATGCTTTTCTCGCTGCATTCTTCTTGCAAACAAAGATGTGATTTTGCAACCGTAACAAAAGCCTTAAAGTAGCGTAAACACGAAAACCGTGCAGGCCATGTGGCTTATAAACAGTAAATTAAAAACACGCAGATGTTCGATACATTTGGCCAGCACCAAAACACGTGGCATGAACATCCTTTTACTACGTAAGGCCTAAAGAACTATGCAAACGCATGTAAGCAGCAGGGACTGCAACAATTCAGGCTTTCTCAGGGAGATACAAGCTACGTAATTAAAAGAAGCTTAACTTTTAGTAAGATTTCCAATACCGCGCTCCACATGAAACCTGCTCTGCTGCAACCATAGTCAACACCGCGCTCCACATGAAACCTGCTCTGCTACAACCATAGTCAACACCGCTACCACTGCGGGAACCATAATGAAAAGCATGGACACGTAACAAAATATGCGTTCACTATTTTGCGTTGACATGAACGCTTGTCGTGGTGAATAACAACTGGTATGCAGTACTTGGGAGTTCAGCTGGTACTTTTCCTTTTTTTTGATTTTGACAAGCACACCGGGTCAAACTCTACGCATGAAGCAGGCCTGTGTCACATTTGGTTTGTCAATTTGGCACAGCACGACGGATACTGTTCTTTCAATTTCAGCCCCTATTTCGCTTCTTCTAACCAGTTCAATTTTTCCCAGCAACTCCTCGGCAAATCTCAACACTGCGAAGCGGGTGAGAGTAACAACACCGTTGCGTCACAAGGCTGTTTATCCTGCTCGCTGTTTTGGTTTCGTCTTCGGTGGCATCTTGGATTTGTTGTCTTGCAGCTTGTCGAAGAATTTCTTTGAAGAAGTAAGCCTTTCTCTGTTTTGTTTTGAGCTCTGCTGAAAAGAAAAACTTGGGAAAAATCCAGACAGCACCTTCTCAGGCGTCGGAAGGATTTTTTCTAGGGTGGTCAATAAGAGTTTTTTTCAGGAGGGTGACAAAAGTAGCGAAATTTCATTTTCCTATTTGAATCTAAGAAAACATCCTTTTATCCTTGAAATTTTGTAGGAAAATGTCAAATTTCGAAATACACGGGGGGCTTGGTCCCGGGCCAAAGGCCCCCTCCCTTCCGACGCGCATGGCGATAACGAGTCAAACATCAGATCTACAAATAAACATGACTAGTCACTTCCAATTACTAACAAAGCTACTTAAACAATAATTTCCATCAATTGCAATGAAAACCCAATGCCTAATGTATGATGCAATCAAAAAAGTACTGAATTTAGCACAGTATAATAAATGTTTTTCTTAATACTTTCTTTCCTGGACTGCATCAAAATTGCTAACCTTTATGATGGTAGTTTGACTTCCAGGAAGTTTTGCTTGCTGTTCCAGCTTGCGAATAGCTTGAAGTGATTTCAGCTTCTTATTGGAGTCTGCAAGGGCTTCTAGTTTAAGGTTGCGAGCCTTGGCACGAGCCTGTGTGCAAATACCACAGCTGTAATTAGTCCTTTGAAATGAATAACCGCTTTCTAACGAGTGTTATGTGTTCGACTACATTATCCCATCTGTGGCAGAGTAGGTCAACCGGAACGTAAAAATATTTGCATGGTTAACATACTGTGAAAGAATACATAACAGCTATCTTTCCAAAAGATTGGGCTGAAATTTCAAGGTGGTGACAGCAAACTAATTAAAAGGCCATTTAACAATAGTTGTTTAACATACATAGCCGTACTTACTAGTTTGCACGAGTAACTTTAGATTTTGTTCAAAGAAATGTCGTCGTCAAGTCTGGCTACGGTCTTGTCCAGGGTTTCTCAACCGGGTCCTCGGCCCTCCTTGGGTGCCACGGGGCTGTTCTCCGGAAGCCAGGAGCAGAAGGTTTTACTAAATGGCTCTGCTGTGATATTTCAAAACCCTAATGATGACCAGGGGGTCACAAGTGTTTGAGAGTCTTCGGAAGGGGGCCACAAACCATGAAAGGTTGAGAACCACTGGTCTAGTCAGGGATATTTACATGGAAAAAATCCGAAAATAGTTTGAATTTGCTAGTCTTAGGAGAAAATATGATGCTGAAAAGTGATATCAAAAGCTGCTCTTCCGCGACAGACCCATTTTTTCCAGGCTAGATGCGCCACTGCCTGCACCACAAATATGTTAATGTTAGGTGTTCCAGTTGTTCCTATTTCACCCTTGTACATTTTCAACAGGCAACACTTTGATCATATTGAATATCACAGATGAAAATGGTTCAATAAATAGCATTCAACACTTTCATATCATTTTCTTCAATGCTGTAATTAGAGATCGACCGATATGGTTTTTCTGGGGCCAATACCAACATATCGACCATTCATGGACCGATATCCCATATTTCCAAAATTTTTAATCTTGTTTTCTGCTTTATCTACGATATAATGTATTCTATGCCTTACCTTTTTTACAAAACCTTCAAAATTCAGGATTTTTGAGCTAAAATTGTGAAGTTGCAGCAATTTCAATATTTTTGCGATTGTTTTTGATTAATCTGATTAACATGTTAGCATAGAATAATTCAAGGGTGGCCAACAGTTCGATCGCAATCGACTGGTCGATGGCGCCTAGTTTTGCATTGAATTGACAACATACCTGAAAAGAGCACTTTTCAATCAATATTCCAGAAAGTAGATAAAAATTATTATCCATCAATTAGCCGACCGGTCAATCGCTCGACCGGTCATCAAGAAATTTTCTAGCCGATCCCAGTCGAAGACAAGTTGGCCACCCCTGGTACAGTTCAACAACTACATACGTTTGATGCTACTTACAACTGAATCTTGAGCCTATGGTACGTGGTCGATTGACGAGCAAATGCGATGTTTTCTGCGTGCAGAGCTTTTTGTTACTAGAGCTATGCGGCTTGCGCTGGCAAGAATGTAAACGAACAGTAAGTTAGCCGGTTATCTGCAACCGAGCCTAAACAAAATCATTCATAGTAAGCAGTAGGGTAGAACCGATTACCGCCCGTCCGCCAGAAGTAAATTCCATAAGAACAAATCGCCATGAAAACAGCTTACATGCACATGTGGGAATTACGTATCCGATGATTGCGCAATCATGCCACGGTAGTTCTGATCCAATCACATACACTGCGCTTTTAGCTTGTGTAAATTGCGTTGTCGCAAACACTGCTTTAGCTGGTTGTGTTTAACAAACGGAAAACAGCAATTGGGATGCAACAATGAATACTGACTACCATGCTACTATCGGACTAATGGCTAAACCACCGCTTCTATGTATTTGTGAAATGCTGGAGTAGCGCTTCCGTAACTTTGTGTCACATCCACAAACCAGCACGTTGCAACCAGGGCTGTGGACTCGGAACCCAAGCAATTTTGGATAAAACTTTTAGATGGTGGAATCGGAGCCGGAATTTTGGGTTGCGGTTTCACAGAGATAGTTTGTGGGGAAGCCAGTAATACAAATAATACAATGTTTCTTTTCTGTTTTTTGGACCAAACTGTTCTGGAGCCCGAGCCAAAAACTTCTAATTGTTGGAGACAGAGTCAAAAAATTTTGATGCCCGGAGTTGAAGCCTGAAATTTGAGTACCGGCTCCATAGCCCTGGTTGCAACAGCTTGAATTGTGATTGTGAGATCACATTTATCATTAACGTGCCTCGTGGAAAATGTCGATTAACTTAACCCACAAGCAGGACATTTTAGCTTGCGTACTGTAAACTAGCGCGCTTATTACATCAAGTTAAGAAAAGTAAAATGCTTTTAAGACGTTGCGTGCTACTGCTTCACATCGATAGTTGGCATCATTAGTGAGTAATGATTGTATTTGTGGCATATTCATAACGCCACAATTGTTGCTTAACATGGAATTCATTTTTCATGCAAGCTTTACTTAAATTTAATCTGCACTGAACTAGGCATTGATTGGACTTCTGCACCTTAAGTCTAAGTCAAACTTTTCGTGGTGCAAAAACTTCTCTAAAAATACAACCGGAGTTTACTCGTACACAACACCTACACGTGGTAGCGCGGTCTAGATAGAAAATAGGCTGCAAGCATTGCGAAACCTTCCGATGATGCTTTTGTTTCGGCTGCGACAGCAGACACGTGGTCCATGGTTCATCTTGTTTGCTTGTTTATGAAAACGCACCCTGCTAATGTTGGTGCAAGACAACTGCCTTGACTTGCTTCGTTGGGCTTTCTCGCGCAAGTTGTCTGGATGCGTGAAGAATATATCAGTGTTTTGTCAACACCTACTGAGGCCGATGAAATCGATCGTTTTGGGCGATACCGATAAAACCCAAATATCGGTCGATCTCTAGCTGCAATTTCTTCGACCACTCATAGCTAGCCGTGGTGCTCATTATTACACAGAGAATTTGCTGTAGAATCGCCGAACATATGTCTTCTCTTGATGTCCACTGAAAATATTTACCAGGAGCATGTGCGGACATACATCTAAGTTTGACTTAACTTTGCAGTTCATCCACTTCCATGATGCTGCCAATCCACCACACTGAATCATATATACATGCTCTATAGTCATTGTTTTTGACTTTTGATCGCGGACTGTTGGGGATATTCTTTAAACATGTGCTTCCCGAAAACCTAGCATCAGCACTTGTTCGTTTGAGTTGTATACCTTTTGAGGAAATGGACTCAAAATGATGAAATCATCTAGTCCCTCGAATTGTTGTTTCCATTTTGTACCTGCTTTCTAGAGCAAATCGTGCGCTCTCCCTAGCACTTTTAGGTACAAAGAAGGATTTTATATTTGGGATAGTTTGACAAAATTCTAGCAAACTTTTGGGAGTTAAAATAAAAATTTGGATATTTTGCAACCTTGATCCTGCGGTGATCTCCCGATGGAAATTTTCAACTGCTAAGATAACAAATGTGATTCAGTGGTATGGATTGCCAGCATCATGGAAGTGTATACCACATCCAATCTACGAGTATTGGAAGATACTCCAGCATTGAAAAAAAGACATGAAGTAGATTTCGAATGCTATTCATTGAAAGCCTTTCATCACTGACACGGAATATGATCAAAGTGTTGTCTGATGAAAATAAGAAAAACTGGAACACCGAACACAAAAATTTGTGTGGTGCAAGCTACTGCACTTTTGTATTAGATGATAATGTTGGTTCTTTGTATGTGGTTGTTTATACTACCCACTTGTGGGAAAATGTTCAATAGTTTTAATATGGTGAATATTTGACGTATTGTTGAATGTAAGTTTTTAGCAGAATATTGTGTTTGTGTATAAAATGCATCGAACTTCTATCACAATTTTTTATAAACCTTAAATAACGCAATTACCAAACCTATACAATAAAATACATGCACAGTGGTAGAAAAAAAATTGTTTGCAATGTTGCAGCAACAGCTTGAAATTTGAGGTCAAAGTTCAGAACCAAAATGTGGTTACAAAATTTTCAACATATATTTTCTCCATGAAAACATTGGAGGGGTTTTGCTTGCATTTTGACTGCAGATTTGGATTCCTTAACCTTTGAAACACCCAGAAACCAATGTTTGTGCATCTGTGTAGGGCAGGGGTGGGGAACCTATTCACTATCACAGGCCGCATGAATTGTGCATTATCGCTGGCGGGCCGCAAAATCAATTAATTTTGTCCTCCTAAAATTCTACCTTTATCTCACTATAACGAAGAGTGACTTCCTTGACTTACTGTCTACAGATAGTAATTGTAGGTACCTGCTTGTTATGGGCCACAGGTTCAAATAGATTCTATTTGAATAAGGACTGAAGATGTGTAACACACGAAACTAGTTTTCTTACGCAATAAATTGCGATTGATTCGCTTGATGTGGGTCACTGCTGTGGCTCTACAATCATTGCAGTGTTAGTTTGTTACCCCTTTTGGCACCTCTGATGTATTGCCGAAGTTCTATGCACACTTGTTGATTGTTTTCAACAAGCAAAGGCTTTCTGATATCTCTACCTTCATGACCTGTGACAGTCAGAGTGGTTCAATACATTCTACCTTACAAAGCATTACATGTCAGATGTCCTTATGTCAGGGACAGGGCTGCAACAAGTTGATATTTTCAATGGGAGGGCATAATGATTGTAACTTGTTGTACCTAACAACTAAACTTGTTTTTTTGCGAACCGCTTGAATTAACACAGACGTCTAAGTGTTATTGGTAATTTTACCAAAATTTAGTCATTTTACCCAACTTTTGAACCAGAAACCCTTTCACCCATGCACAGTACTTAAGGTTTCACACATCAATTCATTACCTACAGCAGGCATTTGACTTTTACCAGAACATTCATAAACATGTATTCAAGAATGCCAGGCTTTTTGACCATGGACAATAGATTTGGCATTACCTTTTGCTGAGTTTTCTTTTTTCGATGATATCTTTTTCTGTCTGTAGAAGTTTTCTCAGTTGCAGCTTTCATTTCCACTTTATTCCTTATTTCTTCCGGAGCCAGTGATTGTGCATCAGAGTGAAACACAGGCTGGACCTCTTCCATTTCAATGGAAGGAATGTTGGGCAAAACTTTTATTTCAGGTTCAGGAGGTGCTGCTCTAAAATGATAGTTTGAGAGAGCATCAAGTTTCCTGAAAAGTATGTTCATGAGATCTTTTATTTCTTTGTGAACAGGATCTTCTTTGTCCTCTGTGGTACCTGACATTTTATCTATATATTCCTTTTCATAGATTTGCTGTAGGGACAGTTTAGACTGGTCAGAATCCAGAACAACTTTCTTTTTGAACTCATGAACAGACTGAACATCTTTCAATTTCCGTTCCACATCATCCCAAGATTTGTCTTTAATTCTCTGACAAATAATGCTCTCTAGGTCTTGAGTATGCTCATCTGTTATTTCAGGAGCAACGCGTTCAGTCTGGTCAAATACAAGGACTTCTTCAAGAAGACTGTTTACAGGTCGTTTTGAAGCAGTAGTTTCACCTTTCATTTGCCAAGCAGGATCTGCAAGAGCCTTCTCTTCCAAATTTTGCATCACTTCTTTTGATTTACGTTGCTGTTTTTCATAAACTGACTTGGGCAAGGTATCTTCTTGTTTTTGCACAGAAACTGAGTGCTCAGCATCAGGAAAAAAGTCTTGAAACTGCAATTGCCGTGCAGAAACTTTCTCTTCATCATTAACATTGTTACCAAAACTGTTGTGCACACTATTTTCTGGACTATCCAAACCCCCTTCATCATCAGTTGAAGGTATTTCATTGAAGTAGTCAATTTCATTATTAACAGAACCACTTAGATCTTCCTGTTTATCAAGAAACCTTTCCATTTCCCTCAAACTGAAAAACTGATCATCTACTTCTGTTTTCTCCTCAACATTGTGTTCATTATGATCATCATCATTTTCTACATCAGATTCTTCTGTTTCAGACAAAATTGAGTTATCAGATAAATCACATTCCTCAAAGGGCTTTACTGGCAAATTATGATCACATAGTAATTTCACATCATGTCCTTTCAAAAACTGATAAATAAATTTTCTTAACCCATGTGTGTTACTGTTATTAAAAATATCCACTTGTTGCCAGATTTGTTCTTCATCAAATCCATCCAAAAGTAATTCAGCAAATGGATCATTCATAAGATGATCATTGCATGACTTTGCTAACTGAAAGAGCTTTGCACAAATTACAGTAAATTTTGAAGAAGAATCAACATCTCCATTTAAGAAGTGTGCTGGATTTTGTGACAGCGTAGCAAAACTTGATGTTACAGCTTTTAATGAATCCATACCAATCACCTTGCTATAATACCATCTGCAAAACAACATGGATTCAGAATTATGTGCTTATTTAAAAACATTTCCCACTTTTTTTGATGAACCAGTACAGAATTATCAGAAATTGTCAGTGCAAGAATTATGTTTCTACTGTGGACAACACTACCTTTTCATATGTCTCAAAAAATGTTGATTTTAGAAAATTGCCTGGTTTGATGATGTTGCGCCATATTATATAGGCACATCAGAATATACAAGGTTTAAGAAATAATAACATTAAAACAATAATTTCAATCAAATCATTTTGGACATTTTGAAAGACCTTGTCTCTGGTGTCAGCGAAGAACTCACTTTTGCTATAATTACACATCACCTTCAGTGCTTCATTCAAGAAATCTTGCATAGCAATAAAAAAGTTGTTTTTGAAAATTTCCAATATGACATCATCTAATTCAAAGGTCTCAAACATTCGGCCCATGGGGCATTGTGTGGTCCACAATGCTTTTGGGGAAATCTCAAACAATTAACACCTTCTCGGCACCAGTGTACGATATACTTGTACTTTGACATCATACATTCAGCACATGTTTTTGTGTTATTTTCCCACCACTTTGCAACTCCATGGCTTGCCTGGCCATTTTATAGTAGAGAGCTGTTTAAACGCTCAAGATGCAGCAAGTCTTCAAGCCTATAATGAAAAAAAAGTAGCTTTGGTTTTTGTTTTTTTCTGAGTGATGTCATAAGTCGGGTTGGTTTTTAGCCATTTTGGCTCAGATTACCTGACCCTGGCCCAACTGCAAGATGAAAGAATTTGACATAGTTCTTATTGGAAACTAGGCTAGAATCCGAGGTTTTTGACCCTTTGATTGGCTTTCTAGCATTTCTAGTTCCAAAGTTATCGCTTAGAAATAATAAATTAATCCATCCTCAAAAGGTAATTGACCTGCATTGGTCTCCCCTCTACCTTGGAGCCTGACAAATGGTGGAAGAAGGTCGGATGGCCTGACTTTGCGCCCCTGGTACAGAGGCCTAAGCCTAATATGGGATGCAACAGTTGTGGACACTTTTGCTCGGGGCCACTACAAAGACTCTGCCAGACAGGCTGGCTTCGCGGTTACAAAAGCTGAGGTTGCAAAATGCCAAAAATACCATGACCTCCAAAGCAATTACCACTTTCAACTTGTGGCAATTGAGACCACTAGTGCGTATGGCAAGTCCACTGCCCCCTTTTTGAGTGGTCTTGCAAAGAAACTTGTTGATGTATGTATTTGGCGACCCCAGGGAGCGCCAGTGGCTCCACCAGCATCTGTCCCTGGCTGTGGTCAGAGGAAATGCTGCCAGCCTATTGGCCTGTGTGCAAGTTCGATCTAATTTTATCTGTTCCTTTTCTAGTTGCTTTTACAAGTTTTAATGTACCGACCGCCATCGCTGCCTGCCACTTGCTCCTGTATCAATGTGTAGCTATTGCCTTTCGAATCCTCGGTCTTTCTATAAGATTCATTGTTCCCTCAGTTGTGCAGAGCATGATCTCGTGCATCCAATGCAGCATTGGACTGGTTAAATATCTTCTCTTGTCTATCACATAGCCTATGATGAGAGTACAGCATGGTGTTATGTTCCACATTGCTTGAAACCTCTGAGGCAAGAAATAAAAAATGAATTAATCTAATTAGGGTATTAATTGTTTTGTGGTTTTTAAGCTATAACTTTTCAACCCGCAACCTAAGAAAGTCAATCAAAGGGTTAATAGACTTAGATTCTAGACTAGTTTCTAATAAAAACTTGAGCAAGATACTTCCATCTAGCGGTTCGGGCTCAGGTAACCTGAGCCAAAATGGCTAAAAACCTACCCCGCTTATGACACCACTCACAATAAAAACGAAATCCAAGGAAAATACAAATTTTTTTTTCATTGCGGACTCTTAAGACTTGCCGCATCTTTTGAGAGTTTAAACAGCTCTCTAATGCAATCAGCAGACAAGTTATTGAGTTGCAAAGTGATAGCCTTTTGACTCACGTGGGTTTTAAATGTAAAACAACCCAGAGCTGAAGGTGTTGAGTTAACATTTTAAAGTTATTTAGTTTGTTCATCGGTGTACTGTTTAAAAGTGCTCAACAAGTTCCTTTCAAACAAACATGGAGACAGCTAGAAATCATTTGCCTATAACTAGCCTAATCATTAATGATACTTTTCATAGAAAATAAGACGTAAAAGCTGCTTCTACTTACATACAATATTGTAGAAAGGTTCAGGTACCGCCATTTTGCGTTACCTTTATAGCCTAATCAATATGTGGACCTTGATTAGTTATGCAGCCCTCAGGTTGCTTTAAGTCCTCATTCGGTCCTTAAAGCAATGAGTTGGAGATCCTTGATATCGTTCAATATTTGTTTTAGTGTGGCAGTTGGAGGTACACAACTTCTGTAAGTGTAATGGCCATCACTCCCATCATCATGACACTAGAGAGACCAACTGACAAGTTTTTTGGGGTCGAACTGATGTTTTTTATTTTTTATTGCTGATAACCTATGCCAACATTATTCAAACCACAGTTGAATGCCATTACTTCACTGCGTTGAAGAACTGTACAGCATTGAATTGAAACCTAGGTCACTAACACAGTCAACCACCACATCACGTGCACTAGGGCAAGACTGGAAAACGTGGCAGTTGTTGACGAGATATCGTGCGTAACAAGAGACTTTTCAGCGTGCTACGCGTGATAAAACTTTGGCGCGTGACCTTACCTTCACGCGTGGCTGCTTTTCACTCAAATCACAATGGCGCGTGAAATCTCTTTTCCAAAAAGATTTTATGAATAAAAACCTTTATCAGTTTTTTTGAGCAGCTCCAGTGCCTCGTGTGTTCAGTGGCGTTACTAGAGGCTTGATCCAGGGGGAAAACTTAGCTGAAAGGGCCCACTGATCATTGTATTGGGCCTACTGGCCAACACTCAGACAAGAACTTGAGAATTGAAAGTGATTACGGATGAAGCCGGCTATATTTTAAAACCCTAAATAACCAGAAAATACTCCGAATAACACAAAAAAGCAACAACCTACTGAAAACCAAAAGAATACTAAAAATGAAATATAAGCTTACGGAGCGGCCGGTGTTTAATAATAATGATATTTTATAGCGGACTCGTGGTCCATATCACAGACACAAGAGCACAAAAAGTGGTTAGCTATACATCAGCGCACATTACAGAAACGGTGATTGCACATGACCAACACTGGGAGGAGCAAAGCTGTTTATCCTCACCACAGCTGTATCGTCATTCGCAAAAGCACAGAAAATGGATAAAC
>JGI24021J15306_10007745_pt1 | contig 13117 bp, 7 predicted proteins | sample Ectturendosymbi1_FD_15306 | JGI IMG/M metagenome (IMG submission 15306) | reverse complement strand
CTGGAGGCAATGTAACGGACATGAGTGAACTGCAAGCTCAAAATTGAATGACACCACAACAGTGAACCCGGCTCTTGTGCAGTGTGAGTGTCATATCGGAAAATAAAACTGTCATTGCAAGAATTAAGTCAATTAAGCTGCTGAGAAACTTTTGGTTCTTAGTCCCAATTTCCAGGTGGTGGCAAATTCCCATTTTGTCCCCCCAGCGAACAACTGCCAAACACTGAAACAGCGCACCAGCTATATCTACTTCCACTCATCATCAAATAGTAATCCGGCAGTAGGAAGAAATGAAGACATTTTAACATCAGGTTCTGAAGTAAATGGCTAAAAATATCGGATGGGGGTGCGCAGTGGCGTACAAAAGCATGCAAATTGTTTTGATCAAAGTATCAAATGTTTTTGCAAAGTATTTTTAGGATGAGGCGGACAACCGTTTGTATTCATTTAATTTGAAGCACGATTTGACGATTGGCATTAATTATAAAATCAATTTAATTACGTATTTTTCTTGCGCATATCCTCAACATGACGGGGGTGAAGGTGTAATGCAACTAAATACTGACTACTTTTTCAAAATATTAATTGAAACTGTGCAACTGCGTTGAGCATAGCCTACTAGTCATAAATGTAAACTTTTCAGTTGCTGCTACATGTGTTTTTTTATTTGAGTTGACCCATAAACTGAACATCTCCGTGGATATTTAATTGTCGAAATTCAGATCACAAAATTGCTGACCTAGAACATCTCCGCAGCGTTTATGGCGTTAGATATTTCCTAGGTTAAAACATGGGGCCTTTTAAATTATATAATTTTTTGACGAAATACAGTATTCAATAAATTTGCAGCAGCAAAGGCGAGAAAACTTTGTCTTTGAAGTTGGATAATTACCAGTAAAGCATTACAGGCTTTTTCAGCTAAATTGTTGTCAGTAGGAGTGATGGAAAAAGCAAAAAATTCCGTCGGGTCTCTGGACTTTGCAGCAGAACTTTGAAATTGCAGTTGTGCTTTCTCTTTACGTTTTTGAGCACCAGATTTTATATTTACTCCTACTTCGTATATTTATGTTGCACATAATCTGTACTGCATAATCAACATTACAAAGATCACTAAGTAAAGAGATGGGATACACACCAAAATTTTTGATTGATAACATTAGTGCCAAACTGCCGTGTAGAGCGTTCTCAATACTCAGAAAAAGTTGAGAAATGATAATGAATCCGGATGTGGGTATTTATCAGACGACTCCTGAGAATAATTGCATATTGCTTAAATAACCAGCTGTTCCAAAACTTTTACGAGCGTGACTGAAATCTGAGTTTGGTGAACATCTTGTGACCCAAGCCTCAAACAGCGTATGTTAACATGACAAAAATGTTGTTTGTATGGATGATTTTTGGCAGTAGGTTGCTAAGTTAGTTTTCAACGTCAGCATTCTATTCTTTTCTCAAGTGCCTACGCTACACTGCAAACAGACACAGACAAGTTTGAAAAATTACAACTCAGGTTTAGGTTTTTGATCGTCTCAGCGCAACCTATTTTCTGACCCTTTGCGAAATCGCAACCCTTGTTTGGGTCGCGACCCATACTACGGGCTTAATCGCGTACTTCACTTCAAGGCGGTGAAAAGTGCGCTGCGCAGACGAAAGCCGCAATACCCGCTGGGATGGCCAGAAATACGAAGTTATCACCTTCAGCCCAGATGCTAAAATCAACACAGCTGGTTCAACGTCCAGCGGTGAATTGCAGACAGCTTTGTTGATTGGCTTTGCAATACAAAAAAGAAAGTTGTAGTGTCACTGTCACTACACAACTTTTTCAATATTATAATCTCAAGGTCACTGCCTTGTATCAAGGAAATGTACATGACAGCTTTCAGACATAAACTTATTCACAACCCCATCACACAGTCCAAAGCAAGTAGAAGTATAATGGCCGCAAATGGCGGCAATGTTCCGCAACTACGGGCGATTATTACATCACACACAGTATGCACGTTCAAGATGATGTATTGCACAATGCACACCGCTGCAACGACTTTCAATTTACGATTCATTTGATGATTGTTGGTTTGCTAAACACCGCACTATTTCAGTATTTAAAACGTCAAGACCAACGGATCTCCAAAAATTGTAGAAGTACTTTCATATTCTGCAGTTCATGAAATCTCTGAGGGGGGCCCATTTTTTACATTTAGCTTGTCAGTGGGGGCGGCGCTCTTCCAGTCTCGTTTCCCGCTTACCCAAAGTGCATGTTTACTCCCATGTTAAGCAAAATCGCTAAACTTTTTTACATAGCTTTAACTCTATTATGGCTTTTCTGTTTACGCTTTGCAATGTAACAAATAATTTGGGTTAAATTCTCAAGTAAACCCTCTGACAAAAATACACCAAATACCACTTTTTCATTTATACGCTATACCAAATCAAAAAACTGTATACCAAGCATTTCGAAAATATACCAAATTTTTCTAATATGGTGTATAGGTATATCAGTTAGCAACACTGCACTGCTACTGGCTGTAAATCATGCAGCCCGTTTTATTTTAGCGTTTCTCTTGTTCAACCAGTTTTTAAAGTTTTTCTCTTGCTTCAGCACAAGCTCTAGGTTTTCTGTAAGCTTTCGAGGAATCAGCCGACTGGGCTCTGCTTTCATCTTTTTGCGATGGTGCAAACTTGCACATATCTGTATTCAAGTAACTACTGTACTCTCCACATGTGAGACAAGCAAAGAATTTTTCAAATTTTCAATAGGAAATCGATTTCACGTAACACTACGCATCGGTAGTGTTACCTGAATTCGATTTCTTGTCTCTCATGTGGAGAGTAGTTACTTGCTTCAGCACATTTCAAACATTTCTTGAAAGCTCAATTAGCAGAGATTTCCTCTCCGTGTCGTCGAGAATTGAAGGCTCTGGGTTTGTTATGAGTTTTCCAGGAACCTGCCTGACATCTACCATGCTCTGCTTTCATAACTTGCGATGATTCGGGCTTGCACGTGTGATTCGACTGAGATGTTATTCAATTGCGTCGGCCTTGTGAAGACTTATTGCTGAATTGTGGGTACGTGCAACTCCGAATCATTGCGAAGTGATGAAAGCAGAGTATATTGCAGACAGATTCCGCGAAAGCTCACAGCGAACCGAGAGCCTTCAATTCTGAACGACACGGAGAGGATATCCCCGCTAAGTCAGCTTTCAAAAAATGTTTGAAATGTGCTGAAACAAGAGAAAAAAACTTTAAAAACTGCTTGAACTGGAGAAACGGTTAAAAAATAAAACTGCCTGCGTGATTTACAGCTCATTAGCGGATGTCAGCAGTTCTTAGCTGAGCAGGCCACATGCGCTGAAACAATGCTTACTTGACTCATCACTGGCTTAGAAACTACAGCCCATGGGTAATGGGCGTCAGTTCCGTTTTTTTGTCTTCCGTGAGACCAGCATATATGGTCATAGCATGTGTATGAAAAAACAGTTCGTCTACTTTCACCAAATCTTGCTCCAGGTTTTCATCATTTCCCCCATAAGCTTTTGCTTGCAATTTACAAGACTAAAGACGAGTAAATTACGTGAAATCGATTTCCTAGTGTAATACTTTGATATGCTATTCGACTAGGGTTGCCAGATGTGTTTTGTAAAAATACCGGCCTTTTGTCAACAGTGACAAAAATCTTATCATCGAAAAAATGATAGAAATAAGGTGTAGGCCAAGTTATTGTAGTTATTAGCGAACACTGCGCATTCAAACACAGCCTATCCATGTCTTTGCCACTGGGGATAGTAACAGTGTTTGAGGTAAATACTTTATCCGGGAGGTTAATTTTTGTACATTTAATCACATTCACGATGAAAACTGTTTTGTACGAAAAGAAATTTAAGAAAACCCTGAATCAACGAAAATTGGTAAGACTTATTAAGAACACAATTTCTCAATCTCTGTTGTTTTCACAGTGGAGTATAAGGTTCACTAGTCGCTACAATGTCACTCTCTTTCTGTCCATTTCTATGATTTTCCTGCATTCCTCTGCAATATCCTGTAGTAGTTCAGACAACAACTCCACCTGCGATGGTTTCACGGTTATTTGCCAAAAATGCTCATACAGATCACGTTTAAGACGAAAGAGTATGGTAAGCATGACAAAACAAAGGAACAGATAAACAAAGAGACTATGAGTATTGTTAAGTTACAAGTACTGTAATAATAATTTGCTACATTTTGGACTTGAAGGAACTGTCCTGACAAGTTTGACTACTAGAGTCATTATAATTTGAGAAAATCCGCGTTAGTTATTTTTGGAGTTTTACTCCAATGCATTTATTTTCAAAATACTTCAGGCACAGATCTTCAAAATACCGGCTTCTTACCGGGCTCTGCTAGATTAGCAGTAAAATACCGGCCAGGCCGGTGAAATACCGGCCATCTGGCAACCCTAGATATTCGACTGCGTCGCCCTAGTGTAGACAATAGACATACTGCTGAATTAATAACCATGCAAGGCGGGAGACGAGCGAGCCATCGCTTTCCCGCAATCAAAAACTTCTTGAAATCGGGAGAATGTGAAAACTCGGCAAAAGTTTGAGAAAAGTGGCCGAAAACTATTTTAGGACAAGTTTCAAATTAAATCGGGAGCAAATTGCAATTCTTATATTTACCCTGAACGCTAGTTGTCTTCATGTGTTGAAAAAAAGGGTGGCTGAACCTTTAATTGAGCAGGAAATACGTATTGGCTTGGGAAATTGATGTTGAAGACCTGTTTTGAGTCTTTCACCCATTTCCAATGAAAATAACGGTAAAGCCGGAGAAACAAGTATAAATAGAAAGGTAGACAAAATGCCAAGTTGGACAAAAATTTCTTGTGCTTCTTAATAATTTGGTTCCGTTCGGGTAACGATGAAAAACTGACTTCCGTCGTTAATTTGGAAAACTGTGTTGATCTGGGCGCAATCATGAATAATTAAAGTCTGTTCGACTTGAAAAATTGCTTTCCTGAGCCATCAACGCATGTTATTGTGCAAAATTCTGTAATTCTAGAAATGGTTCGCAGTAAAACGTTTTGCACGTGGTTCTGCGCTATATTAGGCTTTCTTGGTTTCGTATTTCCACAATAGAGACCGACAACATCTACCGATGTAGTATTAATTTTCAAAAAACGTTCCAGGTGATTAAAGCTTTGTTTAGGGCGGCTGTTTTCTGGTGCAGAGAACTTGATCTGACTTGTCTAGTCGCTTATCATTTGGTTTTAAATCCGAAGCTACTCGCTGCGAAAGACTGAAGGTAGAGGATGTTGTTTGACAATGTTGCAGTGTCCGTGCTGTGGATTCTGTCTGTTCTTCCTGCTGGAATTTCAACATCGAGCACGAATCAGATTGATATCAATTCAACGCGATTACTGCCAAGGAACATTAGTTCAAATCAAAGCTACCTAAACGCAAACCATACAGCCTGTTTCATGAAACGTTTAAAAGCGGAGAAAGATCGGAAACCGACCATGGTAATTCCGCTGACAACGTTCACTGCAAGTACTTCTGGAAATCTAATCGCTATTTTTGTGATTTGGCGTAATCAAAATAGATCCAACAAAAAGGTAAGTTGGTATTAACTCCGCGATAGCGTTAATGACGAATGAGATGCAATAAAACATTTGCGCGGTACCAGCATGTTGGGCAGGGCGAAAACTGTACCTCGCGCGCTGCACTGTATCGAAAATTTCATTGCTGGTAGGATCGGTACAAGAGATGGATGGGTGATTCGCGTAAACTAAAATTAGGATGTAAATGCCTTAACGTAAAAGGTTTAGCCCTTTGACAGATAACAAAACGATGATGTAAGGCTTATTGCATAATTTATTTTTAAGTGCATTTGTTATACAACACAGTTAAGAAATTCGGTTTCAAGTTCATTGGGATCAGTTTTGTTGGTCGCCTGTTTAGCCAGTGTAACATAAACTGTAGTTAGTTTTGTTGTGGCATTTCTTAGGGTAGATCTGAGGTGTTGGTCAGATATTTTGGTCTGTCATGAGTTTTGATGTTCATAACGCTGAAGTGAATCTGGTCACAAACATAGACCGAGCCAAGCAATTCCAGCATCTTCTGTGCCATCCTCCTGAAGTTTGGAAATGTAGTTTCGTTAAATGAAGTATTAAACTCACCTTAGTAGAGGAACTAAACTTCATATTCAGACAAGGTCAGACTGGACCGGTCAATTTCAATTGGAGCTCCTGTGATGTTTCACAGTCTTGTGACCGGGGTCAAGTCACCAGCTGAAATAACATGTAAATTTTTTCAAAATCGGAAAGCAGCAGGCAAATCCTCGTAGGTCGCTCAGTAACTTGTCTTTGCGTATCAGCTCGCCTTCTTCAGTGTAGTTAGCGTGAAAAAATAAAGTCACGATTTGTTTGAAATTTTCCTGGAGAATAAAGACAGCTTGAATTTGAAGGCTCTTATATTTGTTCACATGTCGTGCACAAACTGATCTTTCCCGTGTAGCCTCAGATTCAGCTCATTCTTGTATGGAAATATGTCTACAGAAAACACAACTTCACACAGTTTGCTCAGTTCAGGAAATGCATAGGACTTCCCATTAATTCCAAAAGTGCACCAAGTTCCTCCAGGAGCTCCAACATTAATTGAAACACTTTGGCCAAACTTCATTAGCGTGCCCAAGAATCGTTAAGTAAGTCCTGGTGGTCTGTAGGAATGTAATGACCTGACGGTGGTGAAGAGCCTTTGCTTCTATAAAGTTTATAAGTTTCACGACTAGATTCACTGTGCGACTGAGCTGCAATACACGCTTACACCGAAATTCCTTGTGAATGATGCAGTGAAAAAACAACAGCCTTGTCACAATTTTTCCTCTTACTTTATCCTGGATTCTTTTCAGCAACCCAACAATTTTCAGGTTAAGTTTGAAGATCCATCCATTGTGGCATTGATGCGTTTACTCCCAGGTATCTTCATACTCTACTTGATAGCATGTATTCGGCCATATCAGTACTCTCACGCGATTTTTCGTTTAATCTGGGATTCCATGGTCAGAAGCTCTTCCTTGATCTCAAAGTTATTGCTGTTACCTCAGTATTGCCTTTACATCGTTACTTTCATCTAGTGCTGTCAATATACCTCAAAGCAAGCCTTTTTGTAACTCTGACTATATCTAAAATCATTTCCAAACGGGAAATGCTTTATGTGATAAACTTTTTTATTTGGTTTTGGGACACAACACATGCCATCTCTACTATGCATTCTTTTAAAAACTCGCCTGCAGAGGCTTGCTAGCCTGTGCCGATTCTAATGTTAGCATAAGAAGTGCCTTTTTGGCAAAGTAATGGTGCAGTATCAAAGTCTAGACCAGGGGCTCAACTCAAATTGCTCCGTGGGCCACATAAGGACTTTTAAGGTAACCCGCGGGCCGCATTATGACGCTGACACAACAGTGGGCGTACCAGAACTTACTAGAAACAGCTTTTACATCTTATTTCCTGCGAATGGTATCATGAAATATAAGCAAATCATTTATGGCCGTCTCTACGTTAGTGTTAATCAATTCTAGCCCGCTAAGGAACCTATTCACTCGTCAGCTGAGCGCTTTTTCATGCCCGCTTTTCTTCTAGGCAGGGTAGCGGGGACAGCAGCCCTAGGAGGACTTGGAATACCTCACGGTCAACAGCAATTTCAGATAGTTCTGCTGGCTCCACACCAAGACGGGATCAAGCAAGACCGGAGATGTAGTTATTCCACCTAGGCCTTGGACGACCTCTGGGCCGCTTTCCCGTGGGTTTAAACCGCAGGAATTGCCTCGCCAGTCTTTCGTGAGGCATTCTGGACACATTGTCTATCCAATTCATGTAGAGTTAGATTATGAAAAGGAGTGGTTACAGTACACACCCTTCTCTGAATCCAACACCAACGGTGCACGGTTGTGATTTAACTCTCCCGACACGGACACAAGCTTCTGAGCAGGAATACAGTGACTTGACGGCCAGTGACAGGCCGCCGTCAACACCGTACACCGACAGCACTACCCAAAGCTTTTCACGAGGAACCCGATCGTATGCTTTCTTGAGGTCAACAAAGCATGTGTAGACGTCTTTGGCATTCTCCCAAGAATTCTTAAAAATTTGCTGGAGAATGAAAATTTGCTCTGTAGTGCTACGGCCGGGACGAAATCCGCACTGGGTATCATTCAGCTTTGATTCAATTATTTCGCGGCATCTTTTTTCAAGGTAATTGGAAAGGTAAATGTCATTTATTTGAAAATTCCCAAAAAATCATCGCGGGCCGCACAAAAAATCCTCGCGGGCCGCGTGTTTGAGACCCCTGGTCTAGACATTACAACACGTTTTCGAAAGGGCAGAGTCCTGTGCCAAAACTTATCTGTATTATTCCTTTTCCTTGTACTATCTTGGGTCATCGAGTATTTAGCAGCTGACATTTGCAACGGTATCCAGCACTTCAGAAGCATTGGAAAGGCTTCCGAATGGTTGTTGCTTTGACGATAACCAAAGATTTACAAATTTGTCACTGAGCGTAAAATACATGCTTGTAGCATTCAGATATAACCTTTGAGATTTGCCTATGATCCCAATTGCTCATCTGTCGCACGAGTTGGGTGAAAATTTTAATTTGTTGGAATTTCACAAGTTTTGGTTTTCTTTTCCTCCCGTAAATATGCTTCCGTGTGGACAACTTATTCTTTGATGCTGTTTCAGTCTAGCTTCTACGCTCTTGTAATGGCGCTGGCGTGCTTGGATCTGGTCAGCACGATTGCAACATCGCCGCTGACATTCGTTGCATACACCAGACAAACGTGCGTAAGTGCATGCTGTTTTTGCTCTATATAGCAAATTAGTTCTCTGGGTATCAGTGGCAGTGATTTCCTCTGACAATGGCGAAGTGGTGCTTACGTCATTCATTTCACGTGATGAACGCCGCAAATTACATTCGAAAGAACTGTGATGCATTTAGCTGGCTCGCCACTACTGCATCAGTTTAGAGTTTTTCACCTCACTGTAATTATAAACGAATTTTAAATGTTTCGCTTAAACAGGATTAGAGCAATTCCATCATTTGCGTACATTTTTCAAGGTTTACGATATCGGAGGAAGAAATTTATGCAACTACTCCGGTTTTACCATGATATTCTTTGGTATTGCTTCGATGGCCATGGTCTTCCTCATGGCGATTGAAAGATTTATTGCTATTCAGTATGCTCTATTTTATAAAGTAAGAAAAATACTTTTATTTGAGTTGTTTTTTCTGTGTTGATGATATTTTTGAATCATTTTACTGATGTTTTGACTTTTTCAGACTAAAGTAACGGTTTGTGGGACCAGAATTACTATTGTCTTCATCATCCTTTTTTTACTTGTGATATCTGCACTCCCACTGCTTGGTTTTGGTGAAATTGAACAGCAGTTTCCAGGGACGTGGTGTTTTCTACACTGGAAATCACGTAAACCAGTCAATCAGGTCAAGTCCGAAAGCTCATGTTTGTTCAGCAACCGTTTTCTTCTTACTTTCAAGTTTCAGGTTTCAAACCGTTTGTTTAGTCAAGAAACGTCTTGAATACATTTAAGGAAGTACCATGCTAGCAATTTTGAGACTAGCCATGTCTGCGCATGCTTAGCAGGTTCTATTTTTCAACAAGTCACACAGTATTAAACAAGCCACTTATTGTGTGGGGCTGTATGGTTTTATATGAGAGGTTTTAATGTTTTTGTCCATTGTGCGTGTTCCTAGATCTGTGCTCATGAGCTTGTGACCGTTGAGATGGACGAAGTTTTTTATACTTTGGTTTTAATGAAAAACAGCCGTTTTTTTCAAAAATTCCCCAAACAATGATTTAAAAAATTTTAAGTATAAGATGCTATTCAATTTGGTGGGTCTGCGAGAAGTTTAAGCGGGATGATTACGTTGACGTTCTCTAAAGCATGGCTTGTTTGCAAGATATTATAAAAAACAAAGGGCCAAGTTCTGCATGAAATGTAGAAAAAAGTACTCATTCCCTGTTTTTTGCACAAGCTTGCTAATTTTGCCTAATTTGCATTTGTCAACACGTAAGCTAGACATTGAATCTACAACAAAATGCAATAAATCAAGCAACTTAATTTCCGAAAATTTTAATACATTCGCAATGAAGATCTGGCCACCAAGATTTATTCATAAAAACCAACTGGACCGGCGATAAAACTTAGGTTTATTGAAGAATTAAGTTTTCATCTCATTTCGCTGACTGAAGTTTGACAATTTGCCGCCACAACGATAGCGATTCGACGCTTGCGGCGCCGCAGTGAAAGGCATTTTTTCTGTCGTTACTTGTAAAAAGTGTCTCTGATATTATCGGCAAAGCATCTTGCTTCTATAGCATTCATTTAAGACTGCCAGACAGCTTACTTCTAATTTACATTTAAACAAACCATGTTTCGGTTCACAGAAACACATGGTACCGATTTTGCGGTAAAAAATTTAGTACAGTGTCTGAATACTGCACCTACAACGATCGAACTAATTTTTGCCTGGAATTCATTCAATACCATTTAATCCTATCCCTGAGAGTGTGGTTACTCTTTTGCGTTCGTTTTCAAAACCAAAAAACGCCATTTTTACCTTTAAGTAAACTTTCCTGAGAATGTTTTCATCTTCAGCACAATAAACGTTTGTTGATCTTACGTTCAAGCAGGCTCCTGGGCCAAAACGCTGTGCGTTTGTTAAGATTTGATATCATTTTTTTTCTAGTTAAAATTAAATGATAAGTCTCACACTCCCACGGGCTGTGCCAAACTGAAACACGACCAATTTGTGCTGTGCGTAATTCCTGTGTAAAGCAACCGCTAACATCGGTTGAGACTTCGTATTCCCTGTGGAAAAGTAAATTGTAAGCAATCGCTGTTGCATTTCTGTTGGAAATAAGAAGTTAGTAAACATTATTTATTTACGTGTAGCGTGACGTACAAGCAGTGTACGTTGGGCAGTGTGACGTGACCTTCAATTCTATGCATAAGCGCCAGAAGAATTAAAATCGATTTCGAAAGCGTCGGCATTCTCCCATCTGGTGAAGTTGAGCAAAACTGCGCGAACTCTTTGCCAAATTGCGTTTTCGCAGCAATCGCAGGTATTTCGAAAATTGTGAGTCTGTTTTATTTTGGCGTAGAACATGGGGATGTTTTTGAAAATGTGGAAAAAGGAGAATTTTCATGAAAACAACTTAAACAATATGTTTTTGAAAATCCACCTTAACACCTTTAACTAATCGTTCACATTTTCAAAAAATACGTCGGCTTGCCTCCGCTTGAGTAATAATACTGGTCCGTATGAATATTATAAAGGACATATCCATCTGAATTTATAGAAAATGTTAAAAAGTGGTTGTGTTCTTGCCCGTGTTTTAGCGATTAGATTCCGGTGGTCACGACATCGATCTCTATAATTTTGATGTAAGGTCGGCCTCGGCCTCAAAACTTTCATTTTTGGACTTGGATTGCAGGTTTTCCGCTTGATCTGAGACCACTTTTGCAGTAAAAAGTTTTGTTGTTGTCAAGAAATTCATATGACGTCACGTTTTTAATGTGAGAGCTAGAAATTTTTCTGTATCGGTCTTAAAATTGAAATTCGCTTCCATTCACGTGGTTGTGGCGTCTTGTAGTTGAGCTGCTATGGTCTTGGTGGTTGCATTTTTGATGTTGTGATTGTGAAAAATCAAACTTTTCCCGATGAAGGTAGTTACCTTAAAACTTTTCATTTTATGTCTTTAGATTACCAATCTGCTGACGTTATGCTTCATATTTGAATGCAACTTGACACAAATGTATTTTAGGCTTAGGGTAACGTTTATCATTGTAACACAAAGTCAGATGTGCTAAGCGGTGCGTTGCTTGTTGCAGGCTTTCAATTTCTTGATTGCAGTCCTGGGTTGCGTCATGATGATTGGTACAATAGCGTGCAACGCCTATGTTATCTTCAAAGTGGTCACGAAACGCAGGTTATTTGTGTGATTTTTCTGTTTTAAGAAACAGTTTGTTGGAAATGGTTACCAGAAGTCTTGTGCAGAAAGATGAGGTTGCGACGTCTTACGGTCGAAGCACTCAGCAAAAAGAAGGTGAAAGGATTGGCGTACCAGCAAACTCAGATGATCGTGCTTCTGGTAGTCATGACGCTTGTCTTTGTCGTGTGCTACGTACCGTTGCTGGTGAGACATGCTTTATTGCGCATAACAGTATTCTACGTTGAAAACGTGTAAATTGAACATGGTGCGATTCCAGCTCATCTCTTGGCGCTGTTCCCTCGTTTTAAATTGAGGAACAACCTTTGGGAATCCCTTTCAAAAACAAGACAATGATGACCCACAAATTTTCACCAAAGAGGTGATACCAGTTCGACAATAAAAGCTAGCAAATTTGTTGATTCGACTCAAGTTACAAGCGCAATCATATTCTGAAGAGAATACTTGCCTTGAAAAACTTTGAAGCACCCGGTGTTAGTGATATTAATCAAACGCACGGTTGTATCAATGCAATTCGCAGATAGGTTGACATTTAGACCATAATTCATTTAGAACAGGGATTAACAACCTTTTTTCTCCCGTTTACTCCTTGCCAGCTTCCTAACATAAAATTTACCCCCTGTTTTTTGTTTACTCACTAGCGCTGTAGAAAAATGTACAACAGCAATATTAAATTTACCCCCAGGGGGTAAATTTACTCCCGTTTGAGAACCCTTGATTTAGGAGCGTTGATACGAGTATTTCCAACATAAAATGATATGCTCTCTTCCCGAGCACCGCAACTTTACATTTTCTTACATTTCTTACTTGACATATTTAGGATACATACAATACTGAGCTGGAAAAAGTTATTTACAACAGAAGTATGTCCTGAGTCTAATTAATAGTTTTCAATACATGTGTTTAGCTTTTACCAAACAATATATTTACTTAAAAACACACGTGGATATCATCTACGTGGCTCTTAGAAACTGCGTTACAAACTCTTTTCCCGAGAGCATAAAATTGCTAAGTACTTCTAGAAGCATTTAAGTGCGCTTTTACAACGAATTTACTTTTTGAAACAAAACTTTTTACTTCAGATGGGCACATTCCTGTCGTGATTGCATTCATTTTGCAA
>JGI24021J15306_10007743_pt1 | contig 13118 bp, 5 predicted proteins | sample Ectturendosymbi1_FD_15306 | JGI IMG/M metagenome (IMG submission 15306) | reverse complement strand
TATGCAGCAACCGGTGGGCCAAACGTGAAATGGGGGGGCATCGATTTCAAATGGGGGCCCGGGCACCACTGGCGACGGCCCTGCTTCGGCCTGCCGCCAATTGTCGTTAAATAGATATGTCGCATTGCATGCGATCATAAAAAAAGAACGCGAAATAAAGTCAAACCTGCGGTGTGAGACTCAGCATTCAAGGTTGGCGCAATTAGTGCATTAGTAAATTTGAACATTGTAGTAGACCGTTGTAAGAGTACCGGGCGAATGTAGTTTGTCGGTAACTGCTAACGACATGTTCAAGAGACCTACGTTTGCCGTCAGAGAGACCAGGAGAGAAAACGCAGAACATGGCCAAAAACTGCGCAGAAATGTCACTGAAACACTGTATCACATGAAAATATACGAATGAAATATTGTGATTCCCATGACATGCCAACTCAGTAAACAGATATAAAACCTAGAGTCAGAGAGGAGTTTCCACACATTTTTTAAATGATTTTCAATACTTGTTCAATATCTTTTCAACACTAAATTTAAAAGTTCAATATCATTGCTTTTCTTCAATTTTCGAGATTCTTAAACATGAAACTCAATTTTACACATTGCATAATACTGCACAAATAATGAAGTGCTTTGCCTTCAGTAAAATTCTGCTCAGATACTTCTGATTTTTTTCCGTTTAAGAATTTCCATATTCTTTCAATACCAGATGTACAGTACATTGTGGACAAATTAAACACTTCTTCAAGGTCTTGAAAACCCCTGTTGAAATTCAATGCGAGGGATCCCAGCTTAGTGCTGCACCCAGCTGCTTTGAAAATACTGAAAAAACGAATGTTCATCGGTAGAAGTATCATGTTTTTATTAGGATGAAATGATTGCACAAAACTTGTTGTTTCAAAATCAACTTGGATCTTGTGATGTAGGACTCAGCTGAATAATGTCATACTTATTTCTAAAGGTTTCTAGCTTGTGCATATTTTTCTAATAGGCTGTCGATAACATTTTTGATATCTTTCAGCGATTAGATAGCAGTATAGCAACTGTTTTGCAGTGGCAGAAAACCGAGTTCATCGCGCATGTGGTCTTCTTGCTCTTGTTTACTAGGTTTATGTAACATGTTAGGAAGTACAGCGCTGAGTTGAAAATAGTTTGAATGCTGTGCGCCCTGCAGCCATATTTCTGTCATTTTTTCAAACCCAAGGTATAATTTCCCAGCTTTTATCCTGAAATTATTACAATAAACCAATTCCTTCCCTGCCGTCGAACATTCAGCTGGGCCCTTCGTACGTTCTACACTTCTGTTTCCGTTTTGTCTTGCATTGCCGGATGTTGGTGAAATAGGCTTTCTTCGATATAAAGATCAAAAGTTCAACGTGCAGCTGGCCAGTGTGGGTTTGCATTGTATACTAAGCTAAGGGACTTGGTGCGGGCAAATTTTTACAGATAGCAAAGCAGAAGATTAATCTCTATCTAAACCTGTAACTAATTAATAGATGTTCGATTCTGTTGAAATTTGTAAATGGCATTCGCAACAACACGATTAAAATTGATTTTATAGTTTTGACTTAAAACGCTAGTTAAAATAAACGAAAGATAACTATACCTGTAATTTCAAATACTGTATGAACAAAAATGTCACATCATCCAAGGCTGAAAAAAAGCGAAACTTTGGCCGAAGACAATGAAACGCTGTCAATGATGGACAAACAGTTGTTATAATCGCATTAAATCTTTTTTATTAAGTACAGTACGTTCCGTTTAGCCCATGTTTTGGTTTGTCAGCGGAATTAAACGTATAGGAATACACCGAGCAGATTCATATAAAAAACACGCGATAAGCAAAACTGTCAACCATTTTCTCTAAAAAGCCTCAATTCTTAATCGGAGTAAGTTCAATATACAGCAAACCTCGGTTAATCCGGATCTTCGCCAAAACTGGATAAATTTGGTGGTGCGAATGATTTCTAACGTTTTTCTTTATAAAAATCTTCAGTTTATCTTCAGTTTATTTTTAAATCCGGATCTTCGCCAATACCGGATAAAATCTGTTCTTTTCACATCTTGTAATCCGGGTTTTTCTGCATTTCCACACTGTTGTGTTCTTAAGTGCACTGACCGGTCACTATGAAAGATTCGACAGCTTTCAGACGCAACACTAGCGTGCTCACGATCAACAACGAACATTTCGAATTATGATAACAACGGCCATAATTGCACGCAACATTCGAATAATCGTAGAGACGATTATTACGTCACACACGGGCATAGCATATCACCTGGAACATAACACTCAAGGCACGCTGCCGCACCACGGTTTCAGTCTATTGATCAGTATTGAGTGTGCTTGTGTCGAGCATTCCCTGAGTGTATTTCACTCGTTAAGATGTCTGTAAAGCATTACCTTCCAAATTGAGTGACTGCTTATGGACCAGTCGCAGCAATCCCTGCGTCAGTCCAAAATCCCAGATTTATTTGCAGCCAAGTAATCTAAAATATCAGCTTACTTAGGATTGTTCATAACTGCCTGGACGTGGCGGTTACTAGTCTGATATACCATTGTAAATACATCAATCAATTCGTTTTGGTTCTGTGAAAGTCTGCTGTTGGTTCGTAAATGTGTTCAATTTAAGTGATTTTCACAGATATCTCAGTGCTTAGATGATGTCAGGCTAGAAATAACCATATTCGGTTAATCCGGATCTTCGCCTAAACCGGATAAAATCGTCGGTCAAATCGAATCCGCATTAACTGAGGTTAACTGTATAGATAATTAATGTTAAGGTATTGTTGCTCCTTATTAGTGAACGCTTGGTTTTATGATATTGATCTTTTCCTTAAGTTTTACGTATATTTTACTTGATTCAAAAATGTTACAAAAATTTCGGAGTCCATACACCCTGCAGCGATGTGGTTGCTTTGAATCGCCATACGTCCACCTTCAAAAATAAACATGCCAAAAACAAAATGTGATGCGAGGCGGGTTTTATAACGGATATAACAAATTCAGTTTTTTTGTGAAAACTAATCTGGAGTTTTCTCCAGTCACTTAATCTAACGCATAAAACGTCAATGGACAACGCCTCGCTCAGCTACAAAACCACAAGCTGAACTGTGTATACGTAAAACGTTTCCAGTCGTTTTAAAGTTGATCAAAATACAAAAGCTTGTTTCACATAATGACTCAAAAAATGCTTGAAGTATCCAAATACAGGTTTATTATTTCCCGTAATTAGGGAAACGTGAGTTTCAGAATCGATATCGGGCAAAAAGTATGGTTATCGATATCCGTATTGGCAAAAAGTGGTTATGTCGCATACAAAGTATAGCATTTTAGTTATCGACGTTTTGTTCGAGATAAAATAGTGCACATTGCAGAGCGTCAGTCCCGATCGCTCGTCATCGCAACGCAACTCGAAATCGATCATCATGACATAATACCCGAAATGAATTTCACAAGCAGATAGTTGCGAAATCTGGACCTAATTTTAATTGGCTGCCGGGGATTAAACATGGTTTGTTTCTCATTATCACAAGCCATACACGGACAACTTAATTATCGTTTTCAAACGCCAGCAACTTTGTCAACGATTGGATTTTCCAGTTAAGGTTTCGTTGCAATTCATCACTATTCCAACGACAGTTCATAACATAAAAAAACTAAAAAGGCAAAGCAAACGACACTGTTGTGGTTTCAAGTTACCTTTAAAATTTGCAAAGTAAACAAAAACAAGAAAGTCCATTCCTTGCTGTACGCGTTCGACCTTCGTAACTTTTCCGGTGCACCCGTTGTTTCTGTTCATAAAAGCCATCCTGATGGCGTCATTTCCTGTGCTGATGTCTAAATTTTCTACTTTTACGCAGTCAGTTTGACAAACTTGTAACACCTGCAAAAATATCTTGAATTGTTAATATGGGAATTTCAAAGGTACCGTGTATGTGCAAGACCAAATGGAACAAGACTGTAAAAGGAACAGCGTGTCAAAACCTCGATAGCATACATAGCGATCACTTGCAACAACTGCACTAAAACGACAATCGGAAAATAAATCTTTGGCAAACACTTGTTGAAGCATTATTACTAAACACTAAAACATTGTTAGTTAAGAAATCAGTAAAGCTGCACATCTGAAATCAAAACAAACTGAGTACTTAAAATCACTGTGGACTGCTGTTATAACGATTTTAACGAGATTTTGGCTCAAGACAAACATCAACAGACTACTGAAAGAAATTAAAACCATTCTTGTTTGGAGCTCTGTCTGCAAACATCAAAATGAGGAATTATTCCGCAGTAATATCACCTTTGGTTGCACATTCTCCAGAGGCATCTCTTCAATTGCACGGATGATTTCTTTGGTATCTGACAAGACAAGCGTGACACAAAAATCTCATGGTTTTCGTAAAATGAACTTGGTGCATCAATACACTTCAACATCAGGTACCACTTAACAAGAAGTGCATAAACTTTACGGAAAAAATCTGAGCACAGAACAGCAACGATGTTTCACAAACACAGTTATCTTTTGAAATACTTCTTGCTGAGTGACAGCAACGAAATCGAATACGTACAGCTTTAACCCAGAAAATAAAAACACATCAAAAAAACTCAACGTAGACACTTCCTGATATGCGTCAGTATAAAACTTTCGGGAAATCATCGCAGTTCGTAAGTAACAACATGTAATCAAAACCGTAAGGTTGGCAGTTAAGACAAAAGCTACAATCATGAAAATGTGCATGAAAAACTTGCATCAAAACACTGACCAACGCTCCTGTCGTACTTCACCAAAAATGTGTCTGGTTGGTCATATTCAGTGATTTCCGGTTCAACTCCAGGATCAACATCACAACATCCCAGCAATGACTCAATATGATCTACTCCAGGAAAAGAACCCTTTGCGAAACGAAAAGCGAGTTAGTACTTGTAAGGAGTGAAGACTTCACACTTCAGAAACCTGGAATACTACCAGGGTGTGACAATAAGCTGACAGCGTTTTTTTGTTTTTATTGAACTCTTTACATGGTGGCTGTTCTAAATGCCAAAAATACAGCTCGTTCACCTTTCAATTTCCGCAGGCTGCATATAGTCAAACAACAAACTTGCACCCTTAAGATTTTTTCAAACTTGAAAGCACTACAGTTGTCCTGGTTCCAGGTATCGCTGGAAACATTGCGATTCTCTGTATAAACAATGTCAGCGCATACGAGCAATTAAGAACTCCCATCAGCATCTTTAATGACCAGCCAAAACTGTAATAAAGCATAACCAATAAAACTCTAATTACATAAAAGCTTACAATAAAGCTAATTGATTCCAACCCGTTGAAGTTAATGCGCGGTTGAAACCACCCTCAATGAGGTTTCAAATTCTTTACAAAAGTTTGTTGCTATTTATTTACAAGAGTTCTCTCTGAACAACACGTTGCGATCTACTAAAAATAGGAGAAACTGTTTACTCTTTTGTTAGTTCAGAAAACTGAGTTTGAGTAGCGTAGACATTCCAACCAATATGAGAAAATGCGAAAACAATGAAGTATGAAAACCACCACACTACTCACTTGCAGCAAAAAACGGTCGTTCAGGATAGAAGGAACAGGTTTTTGGAACAGCCGAAACGTATATCCATCTACTTTGTAAGGGGTTCCTTCGAGAAAACGTTCGGCATCTGAAGTCAGATGAAACGGTACACATCATCAAATGATAAATCCCTTAGCTCAATAGTGCAAAAAATTAAAGGAACAGCAACAATAGTAATCTGACCCTCAGGTACGTAGAAAGCGTAGACTTTGGTCAATGTAAAAGAAGCATGGCTTACCCGTAAATCATTCATACTGCGCAATTCATTCAACAATCTCAGCAATCACGAGTTGAGCCGTGAAAACCCGATCTTAAAACAATTGGACGAATGTAGCACACGGAGCTAGCTGCTTTTACCCAACAACGCTACGTGAAAACCGTGATAAGAGATTGTTTTAGAAAAAAATAAAGATTGTTGCTTACAGACAGCAAGTCTCAACAAAGGTGACGTAGTCGAATAAATCTGCAACTTGTTTTACCAAGAAACCCATACCACGTATTTTCCGAATTTTCAGTCCTGAAAATAATATCGGAAGCAAAGGCTCGCGAGTGATATGATGAAAAATTAAAGCAATAGACTCTACATTTGAATAAGATTTCAGGGCTAAGGATTCGTATTGTTACGTGAGATAGATTTCCTATCAAATTTTTGCTGATTGATTGAATTTCATTGCCTTTGTGACTAATTATGATTTTCCACAATATTTGCTTTGCGGTCTTCTGGAAAATTTGTTTGATAAATGACTTTCTTCTCTTTGGATAGCAGGGAATCCTACACTTTGTAGCTAATTTTAACTGAAGAAAAAGTTAGCGATTTCGGGCACGCCTCGAGCCTACAAAAATTGCAAAATCCACAATATATGTTTGAAGTTATCTTACAACCAAATGCGAGTTTTTATCACATTGGAAGAACGTATTGATGTTTTTTTGATAGTTGCAAAACTTGATAATTCAAAACCGTACCTTCTACAAAGTAAAACACGATCAAGGCACCATCAGTAATCTTGTAGATAGTTTCCACTGCATCAGGATCTACAAGTTCGTTGTGGACGAAGCAGTCCTTTAGCATCTCTCCTGACAGTTCTTTCGAACTTTGCACAAGGACAGTTCTGAGGAGTCAGTGCAAAATGAAGCTTACTGGAAGATTTCACAAATTTACATCAAAACGTGAACAAACATCTTGGGGCGTTGCTTCAAATGTGCAACGCACTTTACAAGGAATGCCAATGGAATCAGTTTTGCGCAAAAGCTTTGTTGTTGCTTCACCAGTGAAAAAAGCAAATTTAATTGCTTTGCAGCCCATAAGAGAAAAGAGTAAATTGCTCTGTTTAATATTCTTATAAATCGGATATGTCGAAGTCACTCATTGAGCCATTTGGTAATGGAGGAAACTACTTACGTAATTGAAAAGTTTGACCTGATCTTATCCAGATACAGCGGATGCTGAACCTGAACTCGATAAAGACTTTCAGGAACTCTATAAAGCAGCCTTCATTTCATCCATATAAATATACTGCAGTTTAAAATATGTTTATTGTAAAAAGACATGCTGACAACTTGACGATATTCAGTGATTCAGTGTTACGAGGGCAAAAGTACGATTAAAAATATATATCTTTATACCGTACGAACATAATCAGCTTTCGATTAAATCCTGTGTATGTTGTCCAATGTCAGAGAGTTTGGGAAAAGCAACAGTGAAAATTACGTGTTCAGTATGTCCATCAAGGAAAACTCCGACTTAGACTCTACAAGAGGAACTGCTGGCACAGAAGAAATTTAGTAATAGCTGGCCAGTATACGTTATATGTCATTCTCTATTATAAAACACTATATTTTCTTTACCGGCTAATCTTTTTTAAGTTTACTTTTGAAGAACTTTTAAGGCAAAGACATTTTAATTCAAGTATAACTCTGAATCATTATAAGCTTTCTACACAACTTTTAAAAACTTTATAACTCGGTGCATTTTTGCAAACATTTCTTAATTTATCCAACTGCGCAGCACTTCGTTGAATTTTTTACTCATTCCACCCCTGTATTGTGTTGGTAAATGCCACTGTTCTTCATTTGATTGCGTCATTTCTGTGATATTTGACCCTCGCTCTCAGCACTTTTTCTTTGAATTGCTGCCCAATTTGAAATTTCACATAGTTTTTCTTACCAGTAGACTGCTTTCCCTTTTGAATTTCTTTTATTTTTCCAAATGAATCACCATCGCTTTTGACAATCGCCTTGGTGCGATAAATGTTTCCAATTGCTTACGTTTCAAAACTATCGATAGTGGAGGATAGAATTGTTTTCGATTATAACTTCAATCGTTTTAATTGATCACATCCGGAACGATACAACAATCATTGTATTTCGGTGCAATCAATAGATGCTTTCATGGAATAAAACTTTTTTGTAATCTTAGCATTGTAATCCCTTCCCCAAACAATCAATTTATTAAATTGATATTCAAAAATAAATCTATATTAACCGAACAGTTATAGTTCGATAAAATTTTCTTGTTAAAAATGCTGTTTTTGCAAGTCTTCCTTCTTGTTTCCCTTTGCCGGTGAGTCAAATAGATTTCAGGCCATTTAACAACATATGACCTAAAACACGATACCTTTCGTCTGACTCCATACCTCAGATATGCATTTTTCACAAACGAATTTCACGCAGGCATATATATTTCTAATTTAAAACCGATTGCCACTACAAATATAGGACAAAACTGTCATAAACGTTGGACAACGATAAGCGAAAGAAAAACCCCAATTCAAGCAAACACTTGCCGGTATGGGTCTTTACGAAATAGCTGTTCGTCTTCCTGCAAAAGATCGTGCCAAGTATAGGGAGTTTCTTTACTCGCAATTAGATTCGTTTCTGACACACATTCCCGAATGGGTGATGGGCTAATCCGATGAACACCGCCATCTGCCAATGTCGTGGCAGAAGAGGTTCTTCGGGGAAGCGGTTTGGGAGGAGAACGATTTTGAAACGCTGAAACTAGAAAAAATGAAACCAACACAACCTTTGGCTTGCAAGTTACATTTTGCTACTGGTCAGCAGTTTCTTTTCATTTTTGCTACGTTTTTATTGTCTTTAATATTCACCCATACCTCACTAATAAATATGAAAAAGTGCCTATAATCTCCGATTGTTTATCTTTTTTATTGAGTTCGTGGCTTTCGGTCTCATTCACGAGTATTTCCGTCATTTTCGGGGAAGGAGTTTTATCTTCGGAGCTCAAAGCGATTTTTTGAGTTTGCATAGATTTTTTATTACCTACAAAAATCGCATCTTAAGACAAATTTCGGAATTATTTTTGTAAGTTACGTCACAAACATTTATTGGAATGAAAGCTTTTGATGCCAAACAACATACCTTCACTCCAAGACTGGATTTCTTCTCCACTGCTTTCATGACTTGGTTTTATATCCAAGGACGAAAAATCAGCTGTTATTGTTAGTATATGTGGTTGATCTTCATAACTGAGAACGATTTCTTGCCGTTGCAGTAATTTCGTAGCATCTAATAAGGTAAAGCCACATGATGCAACATAAAGGTAATTTGAGAATTCATGCTTTGATTAAGACTTTTACAAAAGTCCCGAATGCCAGTTACATTGAAAAGCTACAAAGACCTAAGAATCAGTTTGGCACACTTTCGATCTCGAGGCGTTCTAATCACCGATAAACTGTAAAGGGAAAGTTTTGCCATAACCTGCAACCAACTTTCAACAGAAGCTTTGATAAAATCAGAAAAACAAGAACATTTTCCTTAAATTGCAAATGAGCTTCTTTGTTCTATTCGGATGACGAATGACCTGTTGTTCTTGCTTCGTACTGTTGCGAAGTTTTGAGCGCCTTTAAGTTAAAAAACTATGATGACAGAAAGTTCCTTTCGATATGAAGTTACCTTGGTTTTGGTAAACTGCATAGGTCGTCAAAAACGCAAAAACAGGCTTGCGAGGCCAAGAACAATAACCAGCCTAAACCAATCATGCAACAGGGAAGCAACAACAGCTTTTATACCACACAGGATCCATGATCTACATCCCGCGCTCTGTATCCTTTAGAAAGGATATAGCATACCGATCGGAACATAAAAGAGATCAGACAAAAAAAAACAGAAACAAATGTAGCCTTGAGCAAAAATCGTTGCGTAACGGTCGATTCAAGAAATTCACTATATATCACAGAAAGGACTGCTAAGTGTTCACAAAAGTAAAATTTGAAAGCAAACGCGAGATCACCCGTCATGGGAAACCAAAAATGTAATGCCGGCGGTCGTTTTCATGATCTTTGAGCTATGAAATCCGGCATCGCATCTTGATAGAGAACCGAGAGTGCTGTAGATACGCTCAGTTACATTTAAGCAATTTTTTGTTTTTGGGGCTAAGCAAAAGCGAACACTCACCATAACAGCAAAAATACTTTTAATTAAGGACACAGAACTGCTGCGTTAAAATTGTTGTGTAAAAGCGATCGCTGTTTATCGTTAACAGTTCCCCCTTTTTCCTTACGAAGACCTTAAAACTTCGACGAACCCCATACGACTCAGTAGACATTAGGCTTAGAAACACGCACAAATGTAAAACTTCAATTTACGGCCGGAATTCTTGTAGATAATCTTTTTACTTTCGACGTTCAAACTATAAAGTGTATCTGCAAAAGAGTAGAAATGTCTTACATTTTCAATAGAGAATATTTTCAAGATACACAATGTCAAGAATTTGATGGTCATCCAGATTTATTTCATTATATCTAACACGACTGCTACCCGTATCTAACAAAATACAACAAAATTAATATTTTCATGAAAGGCAACGCCGCAGAAACGCTAAGCTACGTTGTTTACAAAACACTCAGACGCTTTAAAACTGGCTTTAAGACCGGCAAATTTCATTCAACCCCTATATCGTTGTTTACAAGCTTACAAGTTCTTGTTGCACCTCTCCGCTTCTCAATTGAATTATGAGTGTTTGACCACGATCACTGAGCGCTCCTTGGACAAGAGCGGTCACCCCAACAGCCTCGGCAAGTAGCAGCCTGCCGCCATCCAAATCAATAAAATTGGCGGCGGCCATATAAGCTTAAATCCCCGCCGACTCAGGCGAACGAACCAGAGCTTAACAAAAACACATCGATGTCACTACGTCCATGCTATTTGTAGTCTGTAACAAAACTCCCTGTATCAAATGTGACATCACAAGCCATTGCGGTCGGCACGCAGCCCCCTGGACTAAGCGACTGAGATTGCTTCGCTCTCTACGCCACTACCGTCGCAGCATTTTTGCGTTTTCTGTTCTCAATTTTACCTCGCTCGACTCCATTATGCTTACAAAAAAGTGCAGCAAGTTTGCTACAGCTCATTTTTCGCCATACTCATGATTGTAACAGTGATTACCAAAACGTTTGCATCATGACTCTACCTTTCTGTGCACCCACCTCTTTTCTTATAATACTTTGGTAGTTCCACAAATTTTAGTTTTTTGTATCTATGATACAATTGACGCAAGTAACATCATGATTTTAAAGGCAAAATCAGTTTGATCCATTGCACTCATTACATTAGCCAGGTTAAATCGTTTCGCATGCACTATAATAGGCACACGCATTATTGTAGCGAAGCAGGTCCTAACTTATTTCTCGGTGACGTCACACAAATCATGACCTTCGATCTTTTTCATGCAAGGTTTACGATCTTCAGTGATTTACGTAAACAACTACCAAGTTGACTTTGACAAAAAAGCTCGCATTCTTGCATGAAATCGGCAAACAGCTGCACCAACAAGATGAGGGTAAAACGGTTTAAAATACAAAAATTTCTTATAACATAATTGTAGCAACGGAGTTTGTTGAAACATGATAGCCGAGAAATGGAAAATGTTTTGCTTCCGATCCCCCGCAACGTTGTTATATATTGCGGCTAAAAGAACTCCACTCCAACAGGGAGGTAAAAAAGATGTGTTGTCTAACATGGCTTCAAATCATTTTAAACCACATACGAGTTCAAACTGATCATTGTTAACAGCAAATATGTCTTGAAATGATTTGATTCACATGACCGATTTTAAAAAAGACGTGAAAAAATTTCAAGAAATGTAGTGTTCCCAAAAGTTAAAGAATGATTGTGTCATTTTCGTGCAAATATTTCTACTTGGACATGTAATTGTTTTTTTTAATGTAAGCAAATTCTTAAGGTTTTGCAGTTTTGGTCTTTCACTGAAGAATCATTTCAATGCGTTGTCTTATCGAATCAACCAAAATTTGTAAAAACATCACTATTGCTGACGACCGTATATCAGTATAAAGATCTAAGGATTATAAATCCAACGTAAATAACCAGGGCCGCAACTAAACAACAACCAAGCTTTGGTGTTCACAATAAAAGTTTACTTCCTACCTACTTTAAAAAGTCACACCCCTCTAAAACTGTTTATATTATTTCATATGTTTTAGTTTTCCATTGTTACCTAATGAAAGAACAACTTACGTTGTGGCAACCTAAAATGAATTTCAGCAACTGTGCAGTCTCCTGTGTCCCCTTGCTTTATGAATTCAATACTGCGTATGCCATCGGGATCATCCAGATACTTTTCAATCAACTGCTGCAAGCTGAATAGTCCATAGCCAGGCGGTATGTTGCAGATATACAGTGATGTATTTCGTAATGGAATATCTGTGACATGCAAAGTTTTATCAAAAAACAAATACATTCACTGAAAAAAATTTAGAAACTCGATGTACTACATTTGGCACATCAGAGCGACCATGGACCTTTGTAACCCAAGCTCAGTCACGTAGTAAACATGCACATCACTGAGAACAACTTTGGACAAACCTTGGCTGAAAAAAACAGTGACGCAGTTATATTAAATTCTTTTGACGTCAAGTTTTTCAAATACAGTATAGATAGAGACGTATCACAATGACTGTTTACACACTAAAGTTTCACAAACTGATCGCGAGGTGAAGTTTGACAGACTACGACCTCGCGTATACTATCGTACGCTACTTCTTGCAAAGATGTTCACACAACGCTCAGTTTTCTTAGCCTAAAAGTTTATTTTTATTTTTTTCAATTTTTTCAATTATGTAACGAAATGTTTTCTGAATAGTATCAGCTTCACCACCACTGAAGCACCCGAATCTGCGCATGTAATACAGGGGCGGATCCAGCCAGTAAGACTAGAGGGGGAGCGATTTCAGCAACATTTGGTAGTCAAGTCACAGTATGCGTTCACTACAGTAAGTGAGATGAAATATACTTCACAATACTGCTGTGACAAAACAATGGACGGCAAAATTGCCTTATATCGCGAATGCAGTTTTTCGATTTGCACAAAATCATGGTGAATAAAGTTGCGTTCGTAGGTTTTACGGGGGGCGATCGCCCCAATCACCCCCTTGGATCCGCCCCTGATGTGATCGTGGTGAATGTATGATTTGATTGCCTTGTCCTTGCCACGTAGTGGCGCCTGCAATCTTGCAATCCTTAATTGTGCCCCTGTGTTCGCCCCGCGGCTGTTGCGTTGTGCTTGCGGTCTC
>JGI24021J15306_10007742_pt1 | contig 13118 bp, 4 predicted proteins | sample Ectturendosymbi1_FD_15306 | JGI IMG/M metagenome (IMG submission 15306) | reverse complement strand
CTTCCCAAGTAGAAATACATTATTTTCCTTCGAAAGAAAACCAGGGCTCATATAATTAAGGCTAGGCTGCGCACAACTTCCACTCATCAACTTCCACAAAGTAACTATTATCATGTGGCTTTGAACGTGTAATCCAGCTGGGCACTGAAAAGACGGTCAAATTGATGGGCGGGACATATACAAAAGGTCAATGGCGGCCTTTTTCACTGAAGTCCGAATCACGCACCTTGAAAAACATTTGCAACTGCGTTTTCCACACGAATTGCTCTTATAGACTTGCAGAACTTATATGAGTAACCGTTACGTTTCTATGCTGTTTCTCTCTACCGTGCATAAGTTTTCAAAGTGCAACCGGTCATTAGCGGTGATGCTAACAATCCTGGACGCGAATCGGATGCCACGTTCATAAGTGAACAAATCCAAGCTGCGATGTTTTCAAACAATGCAGACTGTTATTGAATTTTGTGCAAACTGCGATGCCGCACGGAACTTTTCCACTCGGATTTTCCAAGTCGGAAAAAAACTGATGATCTGCGCATGAGCAAAAGAGACCTGTGCACACATGAGAAAATCGCCCAAACAGCACATGCAACTACTGCAGAAATCTGGTCAAGGTGACACATTGAATGGCAGCGCTATTTGAAAATAAAAAAAAACACAAGCACATACGTGCTAAAAAACGAAGGTACGGGTTGCAGTAAGTGAAATCTTCCACTGCTCATAGTTGCGCTTTGTTTGTCAGAAGTACACTTGCAGCTTGAGGTATGAGATGCGAATGTAGAACCACGCAACAAAACAATGCATCATTTCTTCTCATGGTTGTTTTGCGCCGATGTGTTGTGTGTTTTCGTTTTCACTGGATTCGGGCACGAAGTTTTCGTTAAAACGAATACCAACAACTTGATTTCACGAGCGCGAGGCATTATACATTGCTCTCTTTCAATATTTCGACAAAAACGTTGAGCCTGTTCAAGCCCGACCTCGTCGGGTTGACAAGTGGGCTGATTGATACCATGGCAATATACCAAAAAACAACACCGACGTACTCTTCGCGATAACCGATGGCGAGAAACGGCCCTTACGAGGTCGTCAAACAACTGCATGATGAGAATTGAACTACCGCTGACCCCATCAACGACACGGAAAGAACGCGAGCATCAATCGCAATTGTAAAGACGATCCGAACGCTCAAGGGGCCGTTTGAGCTTGACTGATGGCTCCCTAATAGGGAGGACTCCACATATTTTNAAACGACCGCTTTCAAGCAAATGCCCAAACAGAAGTGATGAGGTATATCAGCGCCACGTACGACCGACCAGCGCTCGAAAGGTCACGGTGACCCCGATGCCTATTCACAATAATAAAGGTTCCCTTTGAAGCAAGCTATTGGGTCATCGATCATTTTCGAGTTGTGAACCTTCCACTGTCGGGAGACGGTTCCCGCTCGTTACTCAAGTTTTTGATAGTCACTCTTGACGCAATGACGCCCTAAACTTCCGTAGCTTTATTTTTCGTTTGCTCACAACAGCAACAATTGTTCCAGCTACCGATACGATGCGCATTTTGCCAGTCGTTGCTGTCATTTTCGCGCTGGATGAGTGCAGGTGCCTTCATGAGCACTTCAGTCTTCAAATCTGCGGGGCAACGAGTTGCATGCATTGCAATCGCAACAAAGTAACCGGAAACAAAAAATCTGCAATATCGGGCCACTATTTAATGGTAGGAAGGAACTTGGCATCTGCAATAAAGTTCCTACAAATAAGAGAGTGTTTATAAAACTTTTGACATACATGAAGTCGCCATGTTGCTTTATCATGTTAACAGTGTGTCCCATACTATTTAGTATGTAAAATCAAGCAACAGACACTACAGCTCTTTAAATGTCATCGGTAGGGCAACCAATTTTTTGACCTAAAAACTTAAAATTTTGACTTCATAATTTACAAAATTTGACTTTATTTTGACCTATATATTTTCTGTGTTTACAACTGCAAAATAATTCAGTCTTAGGTGTTGAGGTTAACCCAGAAGNGTTTTTAGGCACTCTGCTTCGAAATTTTAAAAATTTGGTTGTTTAACTTTGGGGATGATATATTGATAAGTGCATTAATAACTACAGTAAAGTCAAACCTGAGAACTTCATAAAGCTGAAACACTATATGCATAATGGATTGAGCATTTACCAAAACAAGTACTGTAAGACCACATTTCTCACCTACCACGCCTATCCTACATAATATTCAATCGTCCAGTAGTGGGCAAAATAACATTATTATGTCAGAAATTGCAACAAACACATTATTATTACAGAATTGCAACTAAACTTGCAAAAGCATATCACTATCTGTTGTTGTAGTTTCAATAAATATTGATAAAGAGAAAAAGACTGTGATGCAAGAAAATTTTGACCTAACGATAAATTTTGACTTTTTTTTAACCTAATAACTTTGGATTCCCTCATGGTATGAGCGTGAAATTTGGTTTGTGGGCGTTTCATAAACTTTAGAAACGGCAGAAAATTTTTGACTTTTGGTTGCCCTAGTCATCAGCAATGTACCACAGGCACAGCAGCAGCAGAAATGCATCATTTCAACCCATTTTCGATCGGTATCCATTCTAAGTTAAATCTTATACTCATTTGAAATATAATTTAATCAAATCAAAAAAACTCAAAATTCAACTTTTCAAACATATCCTGACATCTTATACAAGGGGTTCCCAACCTTTCTCTGACCATCTACCACTTCAGCATTTCGACAGATGAGCATGTACCCCTAAAATTTCTTACGACAAAAACGTTGAGTAAGATAACAAAAATCCAGTAAATTTTGGAATATTTGGAAATAAATAATACGTAAGTATATTTTCTCTTCTATTACTAACCTTAAATGTACCTCTTCTGATAAGTGAATGTACTTCTACATGTACCCCAGGTTGGGAACCGCTGTCTTATATTCATGCAATATAATATATTAAGACTTGATTCTTGCTTCTGTTTGATCTACACCAAACAAGCTGAAACAGCAGGTGCGGGTCCACAACAAATGATCAAATCCATGGATTAACCACTTAGGAGTTATGATTAAAACTTAACTGGAATGTGCACATTAATTACTGATAAAATGCCAGTGAACAAGATCTTCTTTTCAGTATTGGCTCTACCCAAGCACAACTATTTGACAATCATATATTGCTGTTTACTACAAGAAAGTAGGTGCATGCTGTTAATATATGACTAATGTGGATTGAAGGACACACAAAAACATATCGGTAAAATCCATTCCAAAAACAAATTCAGTGAAAAAGTGTAAAAATTCCGTATGTCAAGAAGCTACTGTATATATAGGATTTTAAACAAATGTTTTAAAATGAACTGGAAAAGCAAAGGTAATAAGTTTACTGCAAATGACTGTTACACACTCCACTTCAGAAAAACAATGCTGATAAAAGACCTGTTTTAAATAAATACGTAATGTCTACTACACGTACAAGTGGCAAATAATCACTTGACACAAAGTACCGATCACTGCCAAGTTGAGGAATGCTTTGTGATGCTCATTGCTCAAGGTACTTTCAAATTTGTAAGCATGTCAAAGTTACCACAACAAAAATAGCCAAGTCTCAAGCTAACAAGCAATTTAGATAAATACAAAGCAGACAGTTATTGTTGTAGATTTGCACAGTGCACAATTTATAGCACAAACCTGATGTCAACGCAGAGTGGTTTGATGAATAACCACAAGTTCATATTTTTTAAACAGTCATCAAAATTGCTTCAAATTTTGCAGAGTAAATCTAGGCTACACTGCCAGAAACATTTTAGTTAATGACACCCTGTTTACAGTTTCATATTGCAAAATAAACAGCGCTCATTGATTTCCAAATGGTTTCACTTAAGTATGTTGATGTTTGTTACTAATTTGTCCATTTCCCATCGCAATTACACCTTTATTGGTTTACTTAATGTTTGTCCTGCTTTCACTTGGTTCATTGACAATTCTCTCGTCTTCACTTGGTTCATTTGACAAAGGGTATAGCAGGTTTTTTTAAAGGAAAATGTTAGGCACCGGGTATGGACCTGTAGGTACCCGATTTCTCTGATTCTAGGGACCCGATTTTCTCTGATTCTAGGGACCCGATGATAATTTTCGCTGATTCTTGGGACCCGATTTTAAATTCTTTTTCAAACCTGATTCGGGTCCCTAACACCTTTAAAACCCTTTAAGTCCCGCGTGCGCCACTTTTCTTGTAAAACTTTGCAATCCTATAACTCGACAGGCGATTAAGCTAGAGAGCTGTTCAAACCCTCTACAGATTCAGCAAGTCTTGTAGTCAAAATCGAAAAAAACAATTTTCGGTTTCGGTGGGGGGGTTTCTGGAGGTGACATCACAAAGAGGACATGTTTTGGAAAAACAGGCCACCTTTGCCCAGCCCTGGGCCCCAACCCATTCACCCATTCTTTTGGCTCAAAGTTTTGTTGAGAACTAGGTGAAAATCCGCGTCTATAGAGCCCTTGATTGACTTGCTAGCACATCTGTGGCCAAAATTACGGGCCAAAAACCCAGTTTTGGGCCTAATTCCTAACTTTTCAGAAAAAGCATAATTTGCCCTTTCAGGCCAAACTTTGGCCGGCCTAACTCGGCAGCAAATAGAGCTAGAGAGCTGTTCAAACCCTGTAATGACTAGCGGCTTCGTGTAGTTTAGAATAAAAAAAACATTTTTTAAATTTGGATGGGGGGGTTTTGGGCCAATGGGCTCATGATGAGGGTCTGTTTTTTGGTTAATTATATGACATCATCATCCGATCCCACGCGCCAATATTGTGGCTCACAGTATTTTTGGATTCTAGGCTAAAATACGCATTTTTAGAGCCCTTGATCAAGTTTCTAGCGTTTCTGGTTCAAAAGTTACGCCAAAAATATTCCAAATATGTCAGGAATTCCCAAGAGCCTTCAGGGGATTTCCCATATTAATATTCTACCATTTTTTCCAAAACTCATCAACCAGAAATGCTAAAAAGTCCATTAAACCCTCTAAAACCTGGCTCATGTTACCTGACCTAGTGCCCAACTGCTAGGCTAAAGTATTTCGCTAAAGTTTTCATTAGAAACTAGGCTCGAGTCCGAGTCTTGTGAGCTTTTGAACAACTTTCTAGAATTTCTGGTTCAAAATTTATGATTCAAAATAAACAAATTAATTAATTACCTAATTATGGGATTATTTAAACATTTTCTTCACTTTAGTGCACTAAAAGCGAAAGTGCTAAATAGTCTTATAATGTAAATCACGGCCAATGAAAACAATACAAACACCATATTGCAAATGTTTCGATAACTCCTGTCATCATCAGTGCATCGCAAATTGAAATGCAGTGATCATGCTGCAGGTTCTTATCAGTCACTCAGGAGAAAAGCGCCGTGAAAAATCAAAAACACGAAGGGCTGTTTCGGTAGTGACATAGTGGCGCGAAGCATACGAGTCACATGACTCAGCTGGTTGTTTACTTCAGATCATCACTTTTGAACCTGAAATCCTGCACATCATCCAACGTTTTGAAGGACTTGGATTGTAGCCTAGTTTCCAATAAAAACTTCAGCAAAATACTACCATCTGAAGGTTTGGGACCAAGGTAGCCTAAAAGTCCTCCACTTATGACGTCACTCACAAAAAATCCACAGCCCCCAACCAAAATTGATGCCAGAGTTACGCTCACACAAAGCCATGTGCGATCCATTTTTTGGCACGAAATCTTCAAAACTTACCGGCTGCGGAAGTGTTAATATCAGTTTGCAACATTTGCAAGTGATCACTTTGTTCTTGAAGAAACATCAGCATTAAAACCATTTAAAACCAAATGAAGTAACAAACTCACCGTTTACTCTCTGAGGAGCACCTTGTTTTTTTCTTGTCATCTTTGACTACCACCACACAGGCATTCACAAAACATTTCAAAGATTGTATATCAACAACTCTATCCTCTAACAAGCAAATCGCAATATTAATTTCAAAACAAATTTCAAACAAAATATGTTTGACATTGGTAACAAAATAAGCCTTGACGAAAAATGACCATGCTAATAGACTGATCAATTGCGTGCTTACTAGAACCGATGCAAAAGCATGTCCAAACTGCAAGGACATGCAATTAGTCAAACAATTACAAATTTTCTGTTGAGTAGAGCCAGTATACGGCAGCTCATTTGCACCATGCAAAATTTTTGTTACAACTATTTTTTAAATACATCTAGGAGTACTTCCCATGCAAAAATTCTTTGCCCGCTCTTTGAAAATTCAAACCTGTCTAGCACCCATAGGAATTGAGAAATTTCATACGCTGCTACCCTGCAGACTTCTAACCTGTACCTGCCCCACAGACCCTTCCAACCCGTTACCACCACACCTGCACACTGTGTGTCTGAAAACCACTAAAACCACATGCAACCTTATTATCGCTATTGGCAATTCATTTCTAAACCAAACGTAAGTGCTTCTTTCTTAGGTTTAAGAGCACGCTTCAAAAAGAGTGTGTTGTTCAGTGTCAAGCTCTTTAGTTCTTCCGCTATTCACAACATGCTCATCTATACTAAACACTCTTTCACTAGCAGCACTTTTCTTGCCATCATCCAGAATATATTTCTTGCAAGATCACTGAGAGCTGGAAACTCCAATTTGTGGTCTCACCACCACACGAGCATGAAGCTAATAGCCAGGGTTGATTGATTTAAATCAGCAATTTAAATAATGATTTAAATCAAGCAATAAAAATCAAAAAAATCAGGCACAAAAATCATGTCATTTTAAAGCTTTGTGTCATGTCCATGACATATTTAATTAGCATTCTAATATATCTTCATTCCAATAAGCTTATACAGTATTTGTGTAGAAGGCAAAGGGTTCTTATGATGACACAAGTTAAAACCACTTAAAAGTTTTATCAATCACAGCAACTGTCAGGTCACAGATTCTACGCCATTTAACTGCAAAAACGACATGTGAACTGAAATCATTAACCCTTGCAGATTGAGAAGTCATAACTGGTATAATGCCACAAGTTTGAAAGTGCATACTGGCATAAAGTGAAAGTTGCATTTAAATTCCATCAAATATGAAGGGTGTTGACTGTAGACATAGTTATAGAACATTTTAGATTCATGAAACAGATATTATTACCATAGGTTTATAACATATTATGCATATAATATGGCTGCGTGCCATGAGTGCCAATGAAATTACTAAACTAGCATTTACAGTATTGGCATTTCAATAAATATTTCATTCTGTACACTGGTACTCAATGAAAGTTGAGCAATTTTTTGTCAGGGTTGGCTGATTCAAATCATTTCATTTAAATCAGTGATAAAATATTTAAAAAATCAAGCAAAAATCATATGAAGTTTTGAAGCTTTCTGTGATTTGTATGACACATGTAATTGGTATTGTAATCAGTTTCACTTATTATTAAAGAAGGCAGAGACTTCTGATGACAACACAAGTTATAAGAGCAATTCAAGTCAGATTCTATGTCAACTAAGTACAAAAATGATATGTGGACTAAAATCACTAACATTTGCAGACTCAGAAGTTAGAACTGTCAGAATGGCACAAGTTTGAAAGTATAGGCTGGCATAAAGCAGGCCTGTAGCCAGGTTTTGCGGTTTGGAGGGCAAAATAAACTAATAGGAGGAGAAGATTTTTATTTTATTACGATATATGTTTAAAACAAACTTTTCTGGGCACAAACAAATTTAGGGACACTGCCCCTGAATGCCCCCGTGGCTACATGCCTGGCACAAAGTAAAAGTTGCATCTAAATTCCAGNAAATATGTATGCTGTTGGCTGTGGAAATTGTAGTTTTAGAACATATTTTTGATTCAGATTCATAATAACACATATTATACGNTTTTACCATTTTATGCATGTAAGTTATACTTTTGCAGAAGCTGAACTAGTGAAAGTTGTGTTACAATAATGAATTTTAACAACAGACTTTGTACCAAAAACGCTGGCAAGCTTGTATTTTTGTACAAGCTTCATGTAACATGCCATAAGTATTAAGTTGATGAACTGATGGTTTGAGTATTGTCATTCAAAATATTTTGTTTTGTACACTGGTACCTGTGTTATGAACTGGTTTGCCTGAAGCATCATACGTAAGTGCAAACTAAGTTTGAATGAAAGTTCAGCTAAATTCTTGTTGCTGTACTAGTAGAATAAAAGCACAAAAATAAACTTTTTAAAATCAAAAATTACTACTTGTTAGGTGGCCACCCTCTACACATGAAATAAAAAAAATCATAAAAATGAAAAAATCCGGTTTACATAAAAAAAATCCATTTTTGATTTTTTTGAAAAATTCATTGTTTTCATCAACCCTGGTAGCTACAACTTTGTACACTGAATTTCTTGTTCATGTCACTTTCACATGCACTGGGTCATCATTCAGTTGCACACACAAATTTTCTTATATCTAACCCATTCCATACCAAGTCCAACCCACACCCACCCCAAATGCATAGCTCTGTGGGTTCTTGCATCCGCAGCACAAATGCGAGTACCCGCAACTTGTGTTGATTAGCCTGCCTTGCATAGGACTTTAGCAACTACAGAATTTGTTTATCAAAAACAATATATACTCTGGTTGTTGCAAGGTACAGTTCTGTGGTGTTCTCAACTTCCTTCCAAAACAGTGATTGGAAATGATTTTACCTTCTATCACAACTTTGGTTCCCATTCTGTGGTACATGAAGGCCTTCAGGGTGGTACACGAATAGATCTACTTTCTGTCATTCTGCACAAAAAATACATTCACAGCTTTAATCTTTACCTGTCAGGTTTTGTTAATAAATTCCTGCATTTTTGTGTACTGACTTTTCTTGTCTGAATGTCTGTAGTAGTGTAGTGATGTAAAAAGAACTAAGCAATAAGGAGCAGGTGTATAATATCCATAGCTTTTAGAGTTGGGAAATCACTCTAGGGCCGTTTGAAGTCATAAAAGTCATATTTNTCTGAGCTTCAGGAAGCTATAAAACGAATTTCAAACAACACAAAAGTCTACAACAAAACTTATATTTTCCATGTTAGGTTTCAATCTAATTCAAAAAGGAAACCATTAAAGGTGAAACTACTATATCACTAGGTCTAAGCTCCATCCTACAAATTAAACCCACTTGGGCGTGCTGCGAATGTTGGCAAAGACGTAGGTGAACCAGGATATTTCAACAATATGTAATACACTGCCTAAAAATGCATGTTCTTGCTCCCCCAAACAAAAAGGGCAATGTCTATACATGCATTCAATTTGTTTCAAACTGAACTATATTTTGCTCACTTTGAGCCGTTTATCTTAGTGGGGTTTTAACAAACTGTGGGACTACCATCTCTTATACTTATTTTTGCTAGTAATGCTTCTTTGAACAGTAGTTGTACGTTCTAGCTCAATCATATTTTTGTGTAAGTAAAGTCATATTATGAAGATTTTTAGGTCATAAAAAAGTAGCCCTAACAATCACTGTAGCAAGGAGTGTGATAAAGATATACCATTGCAGATTTAAGTGAAATGCACGGAACTCCATTTTAAAGTAGCAATTTTTATCAGAAACCATCAGGCATACTAGCAAGGTCTACTAGATGACTGCCAAATTCACTAGGAATCTTTACGTTTACTAGCAGTAGCAAAACATGAAAGTGATAATTAATTGGTAGCAAACTGGCATTTTTGCATAGCAATACATTATCAGGAGGGTGTGAAAAGGCAATGTAAACAAATGTGGATTTTTCTTGAAGTTTTCATCTCTGGAAACAAATTTTGTGTTTTCAGCACAGTGACCAACCTTATTTTCTCCGAAGCTTTGCGTGTTAAATTGTGCTTGACTTTGTGATTCATCACTGTTCATTTTGAGTGCAAAAGATAAGAATGCAGAAGTTTTTAGCTGTTTTAAGAAAGTGAAAGGCAAACTTTGTGCTACAGTCATACTATTTCTTTGAATAAAGGGATTTTAAGCATATCTTTACATTTGTGTTAAAGGAAATGTGTGCATGTCAGAAAGAATACGTGGTAGAGCTAATCGACTATGTGCTTTGTGTTCTTTGCCCAGTGTCGAGTGAAATTTCTGACCTCTGTTAAATTTCTAACCTATTATTGTTTATCAGTTATTTTCATCTGCAAGTAAAGGAATAAAGTTGGGTGATTACTTTTTTGATGCGTGTTGTGTAAATTAAAACTTTTTGGTTGGATGTCACATACCCACAAGCTGCAGTACAGGAATAATTATAACCACAGAAAAATATCGTACGTCGTTTCAGACCTCAATTATTTTTCTTTTTCTAACCCTAACATAAAACCTAACCTGACACACTCACCTAAATAATAAACCCTAAGCCCTAATCACCAGTTTTCTTAGCGCAGTTATGTAGAATACTACTCTGTGCATGTGAATATGGCGTGAAGTCAGAAATTTTGCTTGACACCGTGCAGCGCAGTTAGCTGGAATCACCAAGACTGCAGCAGGCAAAACCTGCAATGAGTGCAAAAAATTGGTCAGTTGGGACTGGTCTGTGTTTAAACGTTTGGACACAAATGTAGCTTTCGAAACAGCTATTTTCTCATTCTGGACTTAAGAAAGATGTCAACAGGTCGTCAGGCATTGACAGTAAAACGAGCGAATGCCTTTCCAGAATTTATTTATATTATCATTACATTGATGATGATTTTATATTATCATTACTGCTGTCTATCCTAGCAGGCACCCAACCCACTGAGCTTTGCGTAAGGGAGACACACTATCTCTAGCATGCCGTGCCATGGAGGCTGGACACCTGCTCCACTCAGCACTCACCTGTCTACTGAATGCAAATGCACTGCATCTCAAATTGAGACACCCATTTGGACCTGACGCACAACTAATCAGTGTATCTGACAACAATAACATACATGCAGCGTTGTGGGCAGACCACTGATTGAAGGCGAAATGGTTGGAAAATCCTACAAGACACTGTACTTTCAGCCCCGACGCCGGCACCTCCCCTCTTAGAATGGCCCTTCCTAGGACAGTGTTGGTCCACCTTAACCACTTCAACACCAGTGTCGGATGTTTCTACTCCTACTCATACAAATGAGGTATGGTCTCCTCTGCCACCTGACACTGTCAGGCAGATTAACAAACCATCGAACACATTGTCCTTCATCATCCAATTCATCTACCTCTCCATGGACTGCACAGCCCGCTGGTTCTGGATGATCTTAAAACATTTCCTTGGATATAACACCCTGAGAAATTGACAGAAAATAAAGACATAGCGTGATTTAATGCTTTACTTATGATTATCTAACTTCGAAAGCAGCGTTTTCTTGCCTTCACTGCAAGTTTATCGATTCTTTCGTCAAAAACCTGATATAATTTAGATGTGTCATATGCATTAACCTAGGAATAATTTAAAGCCAGTGACGCTCCATGAGGAGATCGAAGTTAGCAATTTTATGACCTGAATGTCGATAATCATGCACGAAGATGCTCAGTTTATAGCAGTGTTTCTTAACCGTGGGTACACGTACCCCTTGGGAGTACGAAGGGCCAAAACAGGGGGTACGAAGCACCAAAGGTTTCAGGGATACACGCCTTGGAAATTTTTACCAGATTTTATTCAACATTCACCGTGATTCTCTGTAGTGTCACGTACCATTGTCCATTTACTAGGGTTGGTTCTTTATGCGCTTTAACCATTATATTAAGCTTGCTTGCACAGTTCACTTATTTCATTGCCAGTGGTTGAGTGAAGAATTCATTGCTAAATGTAAATTGATAATTTCAAGGGTGCTTACGTAGAGTTGTTGTATTTTGTGAGTCTGTCAAGTATATTATATGATTATCAGCAATGGCGTAACTACAGGTTTAAGCCCGGATGAGAAAACTTAGCTGACAGGGGCCACAAAAACAACTTGAGAAAGGATATGGATGGGTATACTAAAACCCTAATATACCGGAAAATACTCCAGAAAGGAAAAAACAACATCCTACTGAAAACCGAAATAATAATAAACAGAAATATAAACTAATTGGCGGCCTTATTTTTAAATTTAGCTTGCCAGGGGCATGGCGATTTCCCCTTTGTCCCCGTCGGTTATGCCATTTGACATCAGTACATTTGATTTTTAGGAAACACGTCCAAGAAACGCAAATGCCAAGTGTAGTAATAAATATGCTAGATATGGTTTCACTTGCATGACAGGAAAAGATGGAACAAAAAGACCACAGTGCATATGCTGCAACAGTGTATTTACTAATGCAAACCTGAAAATTTCAAAACTTAATGAATATTTTAATAATCGGCAGGGGGTGTGCAGTCTAGGAATGAGTTCACTACCCTAAAAAACAAAAGGGCTTGATTTGATAGTGGTGGAACCTTACTAAAGCAGGCATTTTTTACCAATGGAAAAACAATTATTGCTGGCATGTTGCGAAGTTGCGTTCTTGTGTGCCAAGAAAAGAGCCTCATACAGCTGCTGAACAATTTGTGACACCGTGTGCACTACGTTAGTAACAGTTACTACTTGCCTTTAGACAAGGAGTGCGGGAAATTTTTTTGAAAGCTCATAGGGTACGAATGTGTAGAAATACAAAAAATTATAAAACACATGAAGCAGCAGTGTGGTGTGTTTAAGGAGAGGTGAGCGAGGCACTTGCCTTGCCACCACCCCCCTTTTAGGGGCTCCCTGTCTCGTCAACGAGGGTTTCACACATAAATTTTCCTCATCTTTGGTCTTCTTTCATTTGAGCGAGTTCTTCTTTAATCCACTGCTAGTCCGCCTAGATATCGGGACAGGTGTTGAGCAGCCATTCGGTTGTCTCATCGTCCAGAACCGTCAGGCCGTGTAGTCCGTGGGAGGGTCGATGAATTGGACAGTGGAGGACGACATGGTCGACGGTTTGTTCTGCGCCACACTCTCAGGCCGCAAAGGAGGCCATACCCCATTTGTACAGGCATGAGCGGAAACGTCCGACACCGGTGCAGAGGCGGTTGAGCCGGACCCAGGCTCTTCTTGGGAGGGTCATTCCGGGGAGGTATGTACCGGTGTCTGGAATTGAAGTGCGGAGTCTTGTGGGGTTGTCCGCCCACCCC
>JGI24021J15306_10007740_pt1 | contig 13120 bp, 9 predicted proteins | sample Ectturendosymbi1_FD_15306 | JGI IMG/M metagenome (IMG submission 15306) | reverse complement strand
GTCAACAGAAGATAGCTTACTTGAACAACTGCTTCATAGCTATTTAACACAACTGTGCGGTTCCATCCCAACTGAACAGTAATGACAGGTCCATACTTCTTTGCCCACTTTCCAAAAGTACGTTCAGCTTTTCTTTCAAGAAATGGTAAACAGCCAATTAAAGGAAAAGCAGAAGGTCCAGGAGGAAGATGTGATGAAACTAACTGCTTCAACCAGCTATAACCTAGCATGAAGGTTATCACACAAATTATCAAAGTTGCAGGAGAAAAATCTAATAAAATCATAGTGATTCCTTGGTTTCTAGAAGGCATACAAATATCATAAATATTTCAACTAGTGAAAACTTTTGAAAAAAACAATCAAACGAAATTTTAACCAAACATCCCCAGCATCGACTGACAATCAAAAGCAAAACCAGGCAAAAACAAGCGCATCTAAACTTTTTCTACTCTTACTTTAATAAAGGGAGAAAGGGAAATGTATGTGTAAGGTAATGGTGAAATTGATCCTGTTTTAGACAAACACAATTTTCTGCATAGGTGCAAAAATGTGAAATCTAACTGTGTCATTTAGAATAACAAGATTCAGGGTGGTCCAAAAATGTGTATATATCTTTTTTATTATGGCTACAATTTCATAATAATTTAACCCAGGCTTCTGTTTTCCAGGTTCCGGTAAATTTTCAGGAATCGCTCTGTGGGAAATATGGTTGTGAATCACCTAATGTTTGCTAATGATGTATGCGTGCTCAGCCCAAGTAGTAGCTGGCTTCAATTTCTTTTGAAATGCTGCTGAACCCGAAATCACTTTTAATCGCAACTAAACAATTGGTGTTCTTTTCTGACCTAAAAAGTGTAAACAACCTGCTCCATCAAAGGCTTTTCTGAATGGTGTACGTGTACAATTTTTGACTAAGTGGAATACCTTGGTGCGTGGATAAATGCATCAATGAAGGATGATATTCCGAGACAAGTGAAATCACTGTACAGTGCAGCAAACAAACTCAGAGGCACTTTTGATCAGTGTTCTCCTGCAGTAAAAAACACTCTATTTCGTGCCTATTGCATGCCAATGTATGCTTGCAAATTGTGGAGCAAATACACATGTACACTAGTATGAAGCGCTTACATGGTGCATATAATAATGCCAACCAAATTATGCATTACACACCCAGAAATGTAAGTGTTTACCCACACCAAGTTGGTGATTGTGTCAGGACCTCTGATGTCTTGCTGAGAAACAATTTGTATTGATATTTTATGCAATGCGCATCTTTATCTATCTTTTTTATCGGATCGCTTCAAATGTCTGATGCTTTTTACAAATCTTCATTTTGCCGCAATTATTCAATGCTCCTATATGATGGCGACCAACTGCAATAGTTGTTGGTGCATTGTTTCAGTGTTCGTGTCTCATCAATATTGCTTCTGCATAGTAAAAAAAATGGGTGTGCAATGTGCACAAACCAAGCATACAAAAAGAAATATAACTGATAAAATGCTAATTGCGACATCCTGCTTTAAAATTCTGGAAAATTTATTGGCTGTCAATCTCATGACAAATGCGTTGTAAGCATTTGAAACCTTGACTGGAACAGTTTGCATGCCTCTCAGCGCCAATATGTACACCCATTTGACTTATCTTCCATTTTTCTTTTTCTCAGTTAGCTGTTTGCCTCAAGTTTTGAGGTTAGAATGCCTTCATTTTTCCCACACTACTGGATCTCTGCATTATGATGGGTGAATAATGCTACAGTGGGGTGCTGGTAAAGTGTTTTGCTCCTCTCACTGTTGGTCATGTGCAAATACTGATTCTGTAATGCGCTACTGTATGGCTAAACATTTTTGTGCTCTTGTGTTGTGTGATTGCATCTGTGATTTGGACCATGAGTCTTTGATAAAAACTATTTTATATATATTATTATATAAATCGTAGTTGGAGCTCGTAAGTTGTATTTCCCAGCTTCAGTGGATCAAGCAGCAAGATATTCTGTTGAGGAGAGGATTAGGATTGTAGAAGCCTGTTTTGCAACAAAATCAGTTGTCCAAATTCAATGACAATTTCAGAGGGACTTCCCAGACACACCAACCAGCACAAAAATTTCCTCCTGGAAAAATTGAGGGAAATGGGAGGTGTACAAGATAATATTGAAGGTTGCAGTGGCCGCCCACGGTCAGTCAGGACAGAAAATTACATCGTAACTGTGAGACAATATATGGAGTAGGCTCCAAGGAAATCCAAAACATGTTTGTCCCAGAGGACAGATCTTTGAAGGAGTTTAGGTATGCATTATGCACCCCATGCACCAGAATCTTCACCTGTTTCCACATAAGATGCAGATTTTACAACTTCAGACTTATGCGAATAAGACTGAGAAACATGTGTGCCTTTGGGCAAACCATCAGTCATCAAATTGAAGACCATCCTGATTTTCTGGACTTCATTTTTTCAGTGCTGAGGCAAATTCCCACTAGTGTTGTACAAACAAATGCACTTTTGGGCTCGACCTCATGATCATCAGTATCACCCACTTGGTGTGACTGTTAAATGCATGTTGGCTCGCAATATCATTATCAGGCCATACTGGTTTCAACACACTGATGGACGACTGGTAATGGTGAACACAGAGTGACAGATTAAACTAATTAGAAAGTTCACCCTGGCACTGAGGCAGGAGCGAGGAGTGGTACATGGATACTGTTATTTATTAGCAGGATAAAGCAACGCTGCATTGCTCTACAACAGTACCATCAAGAAACCTGCTCTTGTAGGATGTCTAGTGAGCATGCTGAAAGAAAACTGTTAACTCTTCCGTTGAGGCATGGGGTCTGGATCTGCCAAATCCTCAAGAATCTGCAAACAGTGAACATGAGAACTCTACCCTGATCACTGCAAAACTATATAACAGACCAAATCTACAACAAAAAACTTGACTACAATACCAGGGATCACCAAAATACCAAAAACGTCAAAAGCAAAATAAAATAACTCAAGGAAATAACATTCTGCAGATGTCATGTGGAATTACTTGAGAAATTGAAGCCACAGGAACAAAAACACATAAAATGAATATCCTTGGGCTGAAGCATTCACCTTAACATGCCAGGTAAGAAGCATATTTCAGGCTTCAGCTTGCTGCCAATTGCCATCATCAAAATTAAAGTAAAGGAACATCCTCTTGGCTCTCAGCAGTGCAACTCAAAGCAATTGGGTATCACTTAAAGTGTTTACCTATCTTTTTAGGCTTGCGGCACCTTATAGAAGGTAAATATAATTTGTGGCACCTTATAGAAGGGAAATATAATTTGTGGCACCCTACAGCAAACCCACAATTTGCTTTAAGATCTGATGACATTTTGGAAACGGTATTTTTTGATGATATATTGAAAAACGCATCAGCTCACGGCACCATGCATATTGTGCATGTGGAGCAAAAAATGTGGATTGCACCCTCATGCAAATTTAGTGGATGCACATCAATGAGACACAATGCAGTAACAGCCTCCAAGGCACAGCTTTTAAGAGAAGTCTGCTGACATGTTCAGATAGAAATCATACTTTTTCAAATCTAAGACCACAAGTTCAAAACAAAAGTTCATATTCCTGACAATGCGAGGCTGGATATTTCTACTCAAGGGCTTTGCAATGGTTGTGAGAAAACATATAAGGATCACACATCCTACCTTACAGTCCTATTTTGACATGTCTCTTTCACGGATCTACTAAGATCATGAAAAAGACATGGATTGATACAATCAAACAGTCATCTAATGAAGTACCATTCAAATCCTCATGTTTTCACAAGTGGTGATACGGCACCAGAATACGCTGAGGTTAACAGAAAGACTAGGCAAAAAGATAGCTGAGAAGCGCAAGGAGGTCTATGCATCTGTTATTAACAACATTACAAAGCTCAGGTTTGCACTTCTGAGGAAAACCCTTGCTGCAGTTCAAGGTTTTAGAAGCAAGAGTGATGCTTGTCTCCAAGATCTCATGGACATTGACTTCAGTCTAATTCCTACACCCATAACTCTTTAAAGCTGAGTTGTGTCAATGTCACATCTCATATAGATGTGTGATTAGTAGATGTATGACATGGCAGTATGAATGATGGTATTTTCAAACCTATTTACTTAAATCACTCAATAACTAATCTGTTTTTTATGTATCCTTCACCTTCTTGGACTTTTGTTTTCAAACTTTTTGCAAACTCTTGCAGTATCTGAAACCTCTTACTCGCTGATGATTACCATTACCACTCTTGTCTCTCCAATCTCATACAGGTTTGTGACCCCTGCAGGGTATATGCACAACAGGGTGCATCAGATTCCCCATGATTTTGAAAATTTCTTTATATTCTCTCGGCTATACCCTAAAAGTGTTCTACCTCGAGAAAAAAAAAATATTTGAAAGTTTCATAAATTTTAATTGATATGCACCGGGTCCTCACTGAGATTGAAAAATAGACGTTTAACATAAAAAATCTAAAAAAAGAAAATGTTCATTTGAAAAGCGAGAAATGTTGCTACAAATTGTTCACACATCCATATACAATCCACACAACTTTCAAAACTAATTGAAACATATCAAGATTAATATTTTGCAAAAATGCTACTAATACAGTATTTTATGACTAGACAAGTGCATGCAGTTCAATATAGAAGTAATGTAATGAAATGACAAAACGTGGAAAAGTATCAACTTCAACGATTTTCCTAATATTCCACAATTAACCCCTTCCTTCTACCACTAATATCTCATGCAGGTTTTTAAGGTGTTTTAGGGACCCATTTTGGGTCCTTAGAATTGAAAATCGGGTCCTTAGAATCAGAGAAAAGTGCTTTTTAGGTACCCAATTTTGGTTCCCAGAATTGAAATTTTTGCGGTTCCTACAGGTCCATACCACGTACCTAACATTTTCGTTAAAAAACTCTGATATAAGGCCATTTTAAGTTCAAAAAGTCATATTTTCGTCTGTGCTTCAGGGAAATATGATACAAATTTTAAAACAAAAATAACACCCCTACGAAGTCTATAACAAACGTTATAAAGTCATGAAAAGTTATATTTTCCATGTTAGTCATAAAAAGTCATATTTTCTATGTTAGGTCATGCAAAAAGTCATAATTTGCATATTTTCAACCTAATTCAATAAGGAAACAATTAAAACAATCTCAAAATATTAGGTGAAACTACTATATCACTTGGTCTTAGCTGCATCCTGCACATTCAACCCACTTGGGCATGCTGCGAATGTTGACAAAGATGTAGGTGAACCACTTACCAAGTTATTTGGATGAAATGTAATGCACTGCCTAAAAATGCATGTTCTTGCTGCCCCAAAGAAATAAACCAATGTGCATGCATGTTTTCTATTTGCTTCAAAGCAAACTATATGTTTTGCTCATCTTTTGAGCCGTTTGCTTAGTGGGGCTTTAACAAACCACAGGGCTACCATATCTAATGATTATATTCACTGGTAATGCTTCTTTGTACAGTAGTTGTATGTTCTAGCTCATTCATATTTTTGTTTGGTGATAAAAGGTCATTTTTTCTGAAAAATAGTCATCTTCTCAAGTTTTTACATCATAAAAAAATGACCCTAATAATATCTTTTAGTTTGCATCTTGCTTGATATTTGTATCTAACTTGATGTGCCCAGTTGTCCTGCCCTGATGATCGTTGTACTCCATTTAATTACATATACATAACTGTAGTAGCATGTGCAGAACACCAGCATGTACTGTCGAATCCATCCAAATATAGCCTACTGTGCTCACATTTAAAAACTCTTTGTAATTATCACGTTGATGCAATGTTGTGGTTGTGGCTGATGCAAGATGAAGTGCTTAACTTGCCCATTCCTGTACAAGGGCATTTCTTTTATTAAAATATGAGCTATCAAGGAATGTGAGTGTTTCCTTGTGGGTAAGCTTTCAAAGTTCTTCCTAAACCTGCTGAACATGGACACTTCAGGTAATTTAGATGCTTCATCTTCACTTCAGGCCTGTGAATATTTGTCCTATTATTACCTCACCAATATAATGTTGGCAAGCTGCCCAATCATCCCAATGCCTGTTGCAGACAAAGACAAAAACAGCAGTTACTTGGCCTGTGTTTGAGGCAGTTGTAATACTAGTCACACGATTGATTGCTGACAGTTCCATAATTTCAAAAGTTGCAAGATTTTTCTGTTATAGTGTCGCCTCATCATCTTCCAGTGCCTGGTTGGCAACTTGGTACATTAAGGAGCTTGGTTTCATTTCCATTACTAATAGCCATGTAGTCAGTCGCTCCAATTCACACTCATATTTGATGAAGTATGACGTGAGTTGTCAATCCCAGTGAAGTGAAGCATGTTTTGATGCTATCCACATTTTTCTAACTGTAGTTACAACTCTTTTTAATACTTTACATCCTGATCTATGAGCAGTGATGTATGAAACTGCAATTTTGCTTTTGCCACTCTTAGATTCCCCCCTCAGTGATGTCACGTGGAATGAAGGCTGATCTTCTTGAATGAAAAACTTGATGTGTTTTCCTTATCATAGAGCAAGAAAGTCATCAGTGTAGTGTTGCAATTTTATCCTGATGCCTATAACCGCCAATTAGCTAAACTGTTTCACCAACTAATTCTCCTTTCTTATCACCCTTCTCTTGCTTTCAATGCTCGTGCTAGTGTGGCGACTCCACATAACTGGGCTCACACTTTAAACAGCAAGAAAAACTTGCAGTTGCCGTTATAAAGCAATAAAAGATTCTGTGGGAATAAAGAAAAAGCATTACTATAGGCAAGTAACGTTATAGCCGATCTAGAATGCATGTAAAATATAGGAATTCTGCTGGAACTGACAAAAAGTGTCATTGTAATCAAACTATCATTATAGCTGAAGACATTGTAGGGAAATTCTATTGTAGTAGCCAGAACATTTCTGATGTATGGCAATGTCAGTTTTTTCATATGGGGGGTTTGATGCACTCTAATGCGCATGGTACTTCATCAGAGCCACAGGTATGGGTAACTGTGTTACTTCTTTATGCTCTGTACTGTTAAAAATTAGTTTTTCCTTATGTCATGTGCCTCCACTACAATGTAATGGATTTGCTTGCTAACCTACATTGTCATTCATTTCTATCACGTATGTGCATGAATCACTTCTTCATCAGTATATTTCTCAATTTTTTAGACTATGCTTAATTGATTTGTCGCGTGTATTCAGTTTTTATATTGCACTTAACTTGTTTTGTTTGTTGTCCAATTGTATTGGGTGTGTTTCAAAACAATTGTAATAATCATCACATGATTCTATCATGGTCTAAACCAGAGGTTCCCAACCTGGGGTACAATTGCCTATCTGAAGGGGTACATTTAATGTTAGAAAATATAAGGTAAAAATATATTTATATATTATGTATATCCAAAAAATTATACATGAACCAGTGAATATTATTCTTAAAAACCATTGCATGTCGATGTCAAATATATCTAAAATTTTAAGGGTAGATGCTCATCTGTCTAAATCAGTGTTTCCCAATCTTTTTTTGGCTAGCACCCCCTTCTCTGACAAACAAATTTCTATCACCACCCTACCATGCCTAGCACACATATCAACACAATTTTTCGTATTGTATATTTAGTATGTTTGAAAATGATTAAAACAAGAATGAGCGCAAAGATGCATTTCACTATATAACTTAATTTAGTGAATTAACTCATTTAGCAGTTGGAAACTGTTAGAGTTCATGATTTGGACTCTGTTCATGACGGGCACGATTTTGTTTGAACATCATTAAACTAGGACAAAGGTGGAGATTGCTGATTTGGCTTTAATGAGGTTAACATCATTCCCTTGCAATTGCAAATTGACTTCATTGAACTTCGTGGAGATATCTGTGACAGCAATGATACTGTGTCTGTGACACCCTTTAACAAGTGGCACATTCAAAACGTGCTAGTAGCACATTCAAAATGTGGTACTTCGCGAAGTAGCACAAAATGTGCTCAAAATGAGTTCTACCCCGACTCCTTTAACAGCCACCTTCTGTGTCCAGAAACAGGCATACAAACTCTCTTCATCCTTATCCAAGTGCACCAACACTTCTGAACCCCTTGGTGTCCTTTGATCAATCCATTGATACCATATTTTTGGCCTAATAAGCCGCATTTCAGGACTTAATTTTTGGGGGTCGGCTTATTGGGTGGATCAGGGCCGGCCCTAGCAGATGCGGGGCCCAATGCAAGATCTAGGTGTGGGGCCCTCTAAGTAGTGATTTTATGATGTCATCGTGTTCAGTCAACAGTGTTACGATTGTGGTAGAGCGCAGACATACAGTGCAGCACTAACCCAAGGATTGAGCACGTTTCCTAACGTTCAAAAAGAAATTTGCTAGTTCTGACGAGAGCGTTCTTTGATAATGAAATTTATATGGCGTTTCTACTGAATTCGCAAGCGCAAGCTGTATCTGGCAAAAATGAACAATCTACCCAAACACCATGGCGCAGGGCCCCAGAGGTGTGGGACCAAATACCGCTGCATCGGCTTAAGGCCGGCCCTGGGGTGGATCATCAGCTTTGGACCAGAAAAAAATATACACTTCAATCTCAGAAATTTATTAAAATCCATCAATTTAATCATCTCCATCATCAGAAGGATCAAACAATAGATTCCAAACCTCGGCAGATACCTGGTTGTCACACAGGTCATCTTCTGATGTTATTAGCTGAGCAACTACAATGTTGTCTTCCTCGTCGTTGTCCAAAAAACGGCCTCGACTTATTGGGCGGTAATATGAAAAAACCTTCATGTTCAGAGCTAAAAATTACTCTGCCACATTTTTAGCAAATTTTGAGTTCGGAGCAGTGCAGGACTGAATTTAATGTGCAGATTTTAAAAGTATTTAAACATAAAACCTTGACACTTGCAGTCGTCCAGTGGCACTACCATCTCTCTCTCCCTGGATTTCCTTCCTTGGCACTGCTTAAGCTAAAGTGCGTTCTGAAGCACACTTCTGTTTTCCGGAATCTTTTCAATTCCCTTTAGGTAACTTATTCTTGTTGACATCTTAACACTGTCTGTAAAACATATAAATTACCTTTCTACTTTCGAATTGAACTCGTACAAGGTTATTATTATATTTGTGATCCATAAATTACTCTATCCAAAATTAGCTCATGCGTTTGGTTACAGGCTGATTCTAAGTGCAAGCGTGCATTCTCACACCTGACCGGTGATAGTCACTGTAATGAAACGGGCATTCTTAAGTGGCAGTTTACCCATGCCAAGAAGCACAGCTGACGAAAATTCCAATCATAATCATTTCATTATAGAGGAAGACAGTTTTACTGTGCAGCTTACCTTTAGTGATGGAAACTGCATTTCATCAATTTGTCTCTTAGCATTTCACCGCTGTTTTGTTTCCAAAACGCAAAGTTTTTGTTTACAAATTACATGCATACATGTTTGTTGATCATACTGTCTTTCATGACATTTGGTCACTCAAAGTTAGTAAGACAACAGAAATGAAATTATTAACTGGGTCTCCTATCACTCCCCAACCGCTCATTTCTGCTTCACTGCCCCCCTAGAGTTTCTCACCTCCCCCAAGGAGGCGGTACCGCCCACTTTGGGAATCACTGGTCTAAATGCTCATAGGGTACATCGTCAAAGAAAGGTTGGGAACCCCTGGTCTAAACTAAACTTTTTTTACTAGCTTTGAACCAACATCTTTGATATAACTCTATGGTTGCTGAAGCAATATATGCTACATTTGTATGATATTTGTTAATTTCCACATGCTCATTTTCTGTAATTTGTGTTGGAACGCACGATTTGTGTAGAAAAAAAATAAAGAGTGTCATCAACAAACAATCTTGTGAAAAGTTAAAGCTTTGGTTCATCATTTTTTTGGGCTAAAGAAATGTGGAACATGAATGAAACTGTGTTGTGGCACACCTGCTACTGTATAATTGCACTTGGGCTTGCTTCTGTTTCACCAATGATAAGATGGATTATATTAGCTAGATATTTTTTCAGTAAATTAAAATTATTGCCAAAAATGCCATATTCAGCTATTTTTTCATAAGTTTATTGCAAGTCACACTGTTGGATGCATCCTTCAAGTCAGCTAACTTCCACGGGTTTCATATGTTTTATGAAGATTTTTAGAATATAGGTATTTAGGCCTATTATTTATATCTATCTTCATGTGGTTGGCAATATTTTTTAAACCATGAATTGATTAGCCTACAGTGGGTAAGGTTGCTTCTTGCAAAACAACTATAAAATCTGATACTGAGTTCTTCAAAGGTTATTTGCAACTGGGGAAAAATAGAACTAAGCACTTATCATAATTATCTGCTGTGGTTGAAGCTTTACTAGTTCTGTGTACAATTTGCCCTGCCATCTTCTGGCAAAGTGATGTCATTAATGACACAACAAACGATTATGCCAATGAGAGAAGTTTTAAGACTTAATTATATGACGACACCACCAACATGTCATGACAAACAACTAGTCAAAGTTGATGACTAGTATTTATTAAATGCCATTCCTTTACGCAATGGCTAGGTAGCTGACTATGAGAGTTTTAGAGGTGAAAATACAAGTCTCAAGGGGTTGTTTTTCGAAGACAGTGAAACAAAAACAATTTTAAAAATCTATCCAGAACTACTTTTGTTGATACAACTATTGATGATGAAACCCATTGTATTTTGTTTTTCATGCATGATTCACATAAACCAAAACTCATGTTTTAATAAGTTCTGTATTATACGATTGAATATTGTGCATGTCTGAATTACAAATAAAACAATGGAGAAAAACAATCACTGTTTACTGAGTTGAGATTGAAACTTCTAAAGAAAAGTTTACCACATGCTATGAAGAAATAATTAGAACTTAGATGAAAAATCACTTGAGAGCCAAAACTAACCCTAAAACCCCAACCCAGTAGTTCCCAACTTACATTGAACTCTCACCGCGCTAATCCTATGCATAAATTCCCAAAACGTATATATTGCACAAAAATATTTGTGGATTGTTAATGTCATTCATTAGCTTGCTAGTTGCAACACAAAATGCAAAGTTATGTTTGAAACGGCTAAGTACATTTCTTTTTCGATACCTATCTTTGAGAGATACTTTGTTTTATTACCACAATAGAAAAGCCAGCTTCACACAAGTGCTAAGTGGCAACGGAATGAAAACCTATAGAGCTTCTTGAGATGCAAAATGGATTTAAGCTGGTAAGCATGGATGCCGAAATGGGAGTGCATGACGGGGGCACCGCCCTCACTGCCTTTTGAAAGAGGGAGCAACAAGGGCACAGGTGCTCTTACATAACAGCACCACAAGTACTTTCATGATTTATCAAGATCAACTTCAAACAAATTTATTGCAGCTATTCGCACACACAAAGTTCAGATGGTTTTCTATAATTTCTGTTATTACTTTTAAAGCCAACATTGTTGCTGAACATGTAAATGCGAAAGAGAATAACTAATTTAGTGCGCTTTTACACTGAACTCAAGCAAACAGTTTTGAACTTGTGGTACGTCAAAACCATGGGGATCCGCAGTGAGGGAGAAACGGGCATTTGCCCCCTGGAAATGGGACTAAGAATCAAAATTTTCTAAAAATCTTGACGTCAGTAGCTCAATTCTGATTAACTTATATATTCCTTACAATGACAGTTTGTTTACTGATATGAGACTCACACTGCACAAGAGCAAGGTTCACTGTTCTGGTGTCAAGCAGTGATGAGCTTGCAGTTCACCATGTCCATTCCTTTGGCTGTGGAAGCAGGTTGCAAAGCTTGCGAGCAGATTGTTCTACTGTTTGTCTTTATTGTGCAACAAGCAACAAATCTTCTAATGTTCACTTCAACTTATGATAGTAGGCGTTTTGTGCATGCGAATGTTGAACGCAGATATCTTGGCAGGTAATGGAGCTAGACAACAACTGCCGATAGCTGTAAGCAGGGATGCTGGAGAGCGAGAGCATTGCCCATTTGACCATTCAAAAGGGGGGCAACAAGGTGGAGGTGTCTTTTTCATAACAGCATTATAGATACTTTCATGGTATATCAAGATTGAATGGAAACAAATTTTTCTATAGTTTCTTTTATTTTTGAGGTCAACATTGTTGTTTAACAGAAGAAAACACAATTGGTAAAGTTTTTTTTGTTCTTTATAAGTGTCCATTGCCATCAACGTTTTACTGCCCCCACTGCCCTACTGCTGCTCCGGCATCCCTGGATATAAGCCTGCAACGCCTCTGCAATCAGGGGTGTAATGAAGGGGCGGCACGGGAGATGCGATTCCCCGGGCGCTGAATCACTATTGGGACGCCGAAAAGTCCCAACAGTGTCACAAGCACTTTTTCAATACAGTCCATTCACTTCCGAAAGTACTCAGGTTCGAAAATGGGGGCGCCAAACTTGCTTCTTGTCCTGGGTGCCATCAAACCTCGTTACACCCCTGTCTGCAATGTCAAAGAGATATAGCAGGGTGTCACGATGCCCCAGTTGGGATTTACAGAACCTTTACCCTAACTTGGGTTGTCAACCTGTCTTCACCAAAAAAAACAGACCTAGTCACAAAAAATCCAAATAGCAAATACAAGATGCCTTGCAAAGGAACTTGTTGATATGTCAGCTGTCACCTGTCAGGTGACCCCAGGGAGCGACAGTGGCTCCACCAGTGCTTGTCCCTGGCTGTGGTCAGAGGGAACACTGACAGCATATTCATGGCCTGTGTGTAAGTTTGATCTGATTTTAGCCATCCTCAGTGTGTCAACCAGTGTTGCTGCTTGCCACTTGCCTCTGTTGAGTTCGTTTTTGCTCCTCAACATGAAACGTACTATGACCTTGAAACAACAACGAAAGAAGACTTCGATTATTTAATATAGCAAAAGAGATCAAGTTGGAAGTACTGACGAGTTCACGAAGAGCCGAACGAAGTGTGACATTAAATGGTAATGGTAATGGTTTATTGTTTCATATGACTCAGCCAATAAGCAGAAGCACCATAGAAGCCATCGCATGCAGTAAACCAACCATTAGCGAACATTAGAGCAAATGAGAATATAATGGCACAATAGCTGATCAGTGTAAACAAAGA
>JGI24021J15306_10007739_pt1 | contig 13122 bp, 8 predicted proteins | sample Ectturendosymbi1_FD_15306 | JGI IMG/M metagenome (IMG submission 15306) | reverse complement strand
ATGCAACGACAGCATTCCTCGCAAGCAACGTCTACGCTGGGCAACACCCCAAACCTCAACATTGGGTTCCTACACCAAAAGGAAAACCCTACACAATCAATTTTGGTCGAAGATCTGTTTCCCACAACTCCGCAGCAAAACAACGTAAATTTGAATTTTTAATGGGAAACTTTTCCCGTTTTTCCGCTGTCCCGTTTTTCCGTATTTCAGTCGCAGGCGGGTTAAAGGGTTTAGCCTACACTTCACACATTACTGTACAATGCAGGAAGCTGCTAACAGCTTGCCAGCACTGAAACCATGACAACACTCGTCCAGCGGACTGAGTCGTAGAGATGTCAGGGTCAACTAAGCAGGTTTCATAATAATAATAATAATAATGATATTTTATTGCGGACTCGTGGTCCATATCACAGACACAAGAGCACAAAAAAGTGGTTAGCTATACATCAGCGCACGTTACTGAAACGGTGTTTGCACATGACCAATACTGGGAGGAGCAAAGCTGTTTATCCTCACCACAGCTGTATTGTATATCGTCATTCGCGCAGAAAGTGTATAAACCATACAGTAGGGCATTGCACAACCGGTGTTAGTACGTGTCCAACCTTGAGAGGAGCAAGGCACTTTCCCAGCACTTCTTACTTTTTATGCTTGGTGTGTACACAGTGTCCACATATTTTTGCTACACAAAGCAATACTGATGAGATGCAAACTCCGAAACAATTCACGGACAACTTTTATGCTTTTATTTCATGCATTCTGAACTTCAACTTATCATCTCATGTGACCACTTCAATAAATTGAAATGATTATGGTGTTCGGCTAAAGGCAAAATAGCACCAGCGCTGTTTTTGCCTCATGAGGCAAAATAGTTACTGCCTAGGTGTTTTTTACGAATAATAATGTTTTTTTGACATTTTTATACACATATGGTTATGATAATCCAACAGAGTGTGAATGATCTAAAACCTTGTGTGAGGTTACAGCAGTTAGTTTGTTTTTCAGTTTGAAAATGGAAGTTGCTCAAAGAGTTGGTGCAGAATTGACTTTTGCAGTTTGTTTAGAAGAATGGGAAAATCTTGAGAGTGATCACACCAGCTGCTTGGTATGTGGTTTATGTTTCTTATATTTCTTTTACAGTAAAGAAAACATGTTGTCTGTACTTGCTAATTCAGTTGTGAGTGAACCGTGGTCTACCAAATGTTGTGGCCCTTCAAGGTTTTGTGAAAAAAACTTGTGTGTTGTGTACAGTACTATTATTGTTTTCCATAGTTGCATGTATGCTCCACTAGGCACATAGCATCCCTCAAATAAGGCTGAAGAGGCAAAGGTGGAAATAGATTACAAAAGGCAAGGCTACAGAACTACCTCAGGTAGTTCTGTAGCCTTGCCTTTTGTTCTTTGCATGACACGGCTCACATAAATCAGTTAGTTAGTTTGTCACTCGATCGGCATTATCCTTGTAGCGTAATGGATATGTCTTAAGTCCGGTACGCCAATGGTCTTCAGTTCACCTCTCACCTTGGTGACTTACGTTTTGGTGGTTGCAAGTTTCAAATCATTACACCACTTTTTTTTTTCTTTTTTCAAAACTTTTTAAACTTAAGGTTTAGGGTTTAGGTTTAAGGGTTACGTTTAGGGGTTAGCGTTAGACTAGCATTAGGTTAGCTTAGCATTAGCATTACGTCGGCATTGGGTTTAGGGCTGTGGTTAGAGTTAGGTTTTAGGTTTAAGGTTTACTTTTTACATTTAGTATGCTTCTACCAAACCTACTGCATTCTCGTCATTTGTTACTATCACGTTACAGTAGATGGTTAAATAAGGTTTCAAATTTCAAGATCCATCGATGGTTCTGTAGCCACTGCCAAAAAGTAAACCTAAAACCTAACCGTAACACTAAGCCTAACCCCTAAACCTAAACTTTGGATACTTGAAAAAATTCCCATGAATTAGAAACTTGCAACCACTATTACCAAAATGAAAGTCGCGAGGCAGTTCCATAGCCACTTCCATTACAACAAGTTTAACACTGAAAATATCAAAATATTTTTGCCTTGAAATCTTATAAATGTGTGTACATACACTATGAAGAGAAAAAGCAGATTTTGTAATTGAATTGATCTGCATTTAAATTCCAGAGTGTTTGAAGCAACTGGCAAAAATACGAAAAAATCATAAAAATTACCCAGCGTGCTTCCCCAAGCAAAACAACCTGTGCCAAAAATACTAATGTACACTACAAATGCAATGATTAACATGAAGAGTGTCCAAAGGCCACAAAAATAGCCTAGGCAAAACTACAATAATGTTGTATTATGTATTTTAGGTAATTTATTCATTATGGATTCATTTCGAAATTGTTTTTCAGTGGCGAAAGATTGATGTCATGACAAACTCAACTTTGCAAAGGTTTACTTCAAGCATAAGATGTAATAAAAAGCTAGTTTCTGATAAAATGTGGATGTTCATAAGCTTTTTCAATCATAGTGATTCATTCATAAAATGTTTTCAATGTTTGAAAATTGTTTCTGTGGCAGGAAAAATTTAAAGAATATAAGCACATTGCTGAATCATACAATTCACTTAAGAATGCATGCAATTCTCAAATACAAAGACAGTTGAAAAAAATATCTCTTCTTTCTGCAACATTGAAAAGGTGCGTCAACAGTTGTATTTATTTGTCACAATATGTCATGATATGTGCATAAAATTTATTTAGGAGTGGTGTTGTCTTGGTAAATTGTTTTTTTCAAAATTTTGTTCTTTTGTGCATGCCTTAAATTTAAAAAAAACTTACATCTTGTTATTTTACTATGTGTTGAACATAAAGGCGGTAATATTTGGTTGCTACACCTAGTCACTAGCCTGTTTCATATACATCGTACCCCCAAACTGAGCAAGGCTAAGTAAGTATTGACCTCCTGACTTCATGATGTCTCGTGTTTTATAAATGGTATTTTGCTATACGATTACACTGATCCATCAATAATAATAATTAGCCTATTTGCTTATCAGTGCATCACCAGTTTACTAGTCTAATGCCTAATAAAGCCATATTTGGTTTTATTCCATGATAGATATGAACAAAACTATGACATTTCATCATGGTTCTGCACATGTTATATATGTAGAATAGAAATACCAGATAATTATGAAATACGGGTTTGGTATAGCAAATAGCAGTTGGAAACTGAATTTTTAATAATTTCACCAAAGTCAGTTTTGAAACTAAATACATCTGCTCATCTTGGGTGTCTTTATAAAATCATCAGAGGCCGGACATAGCAATACTGTATTAGAGGTATGTTCCAAAGTCAGTGATTTTTACATGAATCAATCACTTACCGATTCATATTTTCAAAAAGCTTTTATTTATTGTTCAAAATTTGCTAAAGTTGTTCATAAGTTTTTGAAATTATTTTGACTGCAAGGTTGTAATGTTTACCTACTCCAAGACTTATGACATAATTCTATGAAGAAGCACCATGAAAGCAAAAGTAGCATGCTCATGCTGTACACCAGTGGTGTCCAAGCTTCAAAGGGACACACCAGTTTAGCAGGTTGCTTCAAAGACCAAAGTTTCATATTACATTATGGGGTGGTGATGTATTTGCATTGTAAGCTTAGCTTCATATTAGCCATACACACAAATACATTTGAGAATAAAGAAGTTAGAATACCAACAAAATTGTAGCAAACAATGTTCTCATTGCTCAAGTGACATGATGAGAAATGTGATAACAATCAAATAATTTTAGGTTTTTGCATGCCATTACTAGAAGCAACTTAATTAAAACAACACCTGCACTCGACAGTTAAAATGTATTAAGCTTTTTATCTCTGCTTTAAGTTGCACAACTGTGTAGGCTGCTGCACAGAACACTTACAAAAGGTAAAAATACACTGAGCTATTTTTTTGGTAAAGCTGCAATTGTTCTGTCAATGGCTGATCTATTGTGACTACTAATTACATGGCAAAGAAGATTTGTAATCAGTCTCATTTAACCATGACTGAACACATTGTGACAGGTAAAATTGGTATGGGTTAATTTTACCTTTTGGGTAAAAATATTTTGTGCACCACAGTTTAAACACCTTTGCTTTACAGACTGATTAACATCTACCAAGATCACCTTTTGCAGACAAAACACTTGTTTCAGTTTTTCTCATTTTGATCATATTTATTGTTTACATCTTGTTGTTTAATGTAAGTTTGTTTGTGGCTTTAAACAATATCTCATCAAATATAGATTGAAGTATCTTTATTAAGTGCAAGATATAGCATTTCAAATTACATTCTTAAAATGACGTTTTCTAAAAGTTGTTTGCATGATGTATGCTTTAGTATTTTTAAAATTATCCATTCACCTAATTGCAAAATAAGCTACACTTAATGTGTCAAAAACAGGCCACCATGCATGTAGAAGTTCTCATAGCATACACAACTGTACTTAAAATATCGCGAAAGTATTTAATTTCTGAAAGATGTGTCAAATCATTGACTTTTTTGCAATCTACACAAAAAGTATGCTAAGCCTGTGTATCATTTTGTAAAAAAACTTGCATTTCTCTTCATTACTCAACTTGTCAATCATGCAACTATTAAAGGTTTCCTGAAAGCGAACAGAAACATGACCTTATGGCAAAAATTAAAGAAAAGAAGAGGTCGTTAGAAGATATTGACAAGTTTCTTCCAAAAAAGAATGGGTAATGCTTTAAAAAACATTGTGGTTGAGTTGCTAGCATGTTGTTATTGGCTTCTGTAACATTTTTTCTCAAATGTCTTTTGTTAGTGAGTTATGTTTGTTACTTGATTTTCACACCCTCTTTTCCTCTAAGAAGAGCAGCAGGAACATCAGTCCCAGGAGGATTAGAAATACCTTATGGTTTCAAACAACCTCTGATAGCTCTAAGCTCCACACCAAGACAGGACCAGGTAAGATTGGCGATTAAGTCATGCTACCTGCTCCTTGGATGACTTCTGAGCNGATTTACCCAGCAGGACTCACCTTGTTGATCTTTCCTGGGACATTCCAGACACATGTCTGAACCAAAGGAGCTGGAAACTCTGGATTCGGAGAAGCAGCTCGACATTCAGGGTTTTACAATTTTTACAGTTGTGCACTTTGTCGCCAAGTGTCACACTGTGAACTCTTCACAAAAATCCATCTCTGCTGCTTGCACTTGAGATAGTATGCTTTCAGTCATTGCCCAAGATTCATGACCATAAGTGAGGATCGAAATAAAGACTAATTTAAAAACTGATGACTTTGTGGTGTTTAAAAGCTCCTCTTTTGTTAACCACAGAGTGATAGAGCTCACGTGGAACTACGTTTGCTTTACCAATCCACGTATCAATCTCCTTGTTCTGCCTTTGGTCACTCGTGAATACCACCCCAAAAAGGTGCTTGTTCTTCTTGGCATGCTGTAGTGTAATGTGACTGACTTGCAGCCAGGGCTGTGGAGCCGGTGCACAAACTTCAGGCTCTGGCTCTGGGCATCTAATTTTTTTGGCTCTGGCTCCAACATCTTGAGATTTTGGCCCCAGCTCCAGAACAATTTGGTCCAAAAAAACAGAAAAAACGTATGATTTTTTTGTATAACTCCCTTGAACCAGATCCCAAATTTCAGGCTCTGGCTCCACCCTCTAAAAAATTTTTGTCTCTAGCTCCTGCCATCCAGAATTGCTTAGGCTCCGGCTTCACAGCCCTGCTTGCAGCACTGCCTTGGGATTTTGGAGAGACATAAGACCTCAGCCTTTCTAGAGCTAATTTTCATTCTCGATTGGTAGGACGCATTTGAAAACCGATTAAGCGAATGTTAAAGACCCTGTTCAGAAGATACAAGTAGTACCAAATCGTCTGCAAAAAACAAATGGTTGATTCTGAGCTTCCAACAGTGACACCACCATTGACTTGACTGTGTCTGTCTATCCAATTCATATAGACTATGATGAGGAATGTTGACAGCACATACCCTCGAGACGGAGTCTTACATCCACGGTGTACGGCTGTGAGTTAACTCCACCGACACGGACACAAGCCTCTGAGCAGGAATACAATGACTTGACGGCCAATAACTGGCAGCTGTCAACACTATACTCCTGCACCACTCCCTAAACCCGGTCGTATACTTCCTCGAGGTCGATAAAACATGTGTTTAGATCTTTGGCATACTCCCAAGGTTTCTCGAAAATCTGCTGGAGAGTGAAAATTTGGTTCGTAGTGCTACGGCTAGGATGAAATATGCACTGGGTATCCTCCAGCTTTGTTACAATTATTTCGCGGCATCTTTTTCATGGCACTTGGCATATGCTTTTTTGAGGAGAGAGATGCCTCGGTAGTTGGTGCATTCCCTCCAGTCTTCCTTGTGTGTAGGGATGATCACCCCACTTTGCCAACGTTTCAATGCCCTCCGAGAACACCAGGCATCTTTGACACACACAAGTCGGCCAGTGAACTCCACCGCTGAGAGCTTTCAGCATTGCTGGCCGAATTTTATCAGAATCTACAGCCTTCAGTGTTTTGACAGCTAGGAAGACACGGGTCGCAGTGATTATATTTTCCTCCCCGTGTGTTCGATGGTGTGAGAATGGCTGGGTTCAATAGATCTTTGAAATATTATCTCCATCTGCCAAGGATGAGTTAAACATCAGTTTGGTGTTTAATGGATCTAGCGGTATGAGATCCTTTGCCACGGACACTCCGCATGGTTTGCCAGAACACTTTACTCGCTTGCGAATAAAATTGGAATCCAGCTTATACATTCACTTCCTGGTTCCACCAAGGTGTTGTTTCATCGTCATCTATTCATCAACACAGCTTGCCACCTGACGGCTTACAAATAATCCACCTTATTCTGGGCAAATTTTTCTGGCTCAGTGCTGGAGTGGAGTAGAAGAGTTTCCATCCATCATCCAGCTCTGCAGAGTTAGAACCACGACGTTTAGTTGAAAAGATGCCACCAAGACCCAGGGAATATCGTTTGACTTTCTCGACCAGTACACGCTTTCTGTAAGTGAAGTGATGTTCCAGTTTCCAATTACTAGCTTATGGCAATGTCGTTTACGCGTGATTTTCAAGTATCCAAGAGTAGAAGCACTCTGTTTTGCCTCATCCGCCTCCCCAGGTGCACAGCGGGCATAAAATGGGACCTCCATTTTCGGGTAGCTTTTGGGGGAGGCTGTCGCGAATTTCTGAACGATCCTTTCTATCCAAAGCCAGAACGAGGTCCTTGGTCACGCGCGCTACGACCAATACGCGATTGGTTTGATTAATTTTGCGCATTCCTTGGTAGTTGTTGCCCAAATTATGCTGTTGGACAGGCCGGTCGTGCCATTTGCACAGCAACTTTTACTATATCGGAAAAGGCGCTGCTGTGGACACATTAGTGTAGAAGAGGCTTTGCACTGCGTCTACTACAAGTGCAGGCCCGCGGCAATCACTGCATCTGAAAAGGAGAGACTACATTTTGCGCTATCACTTCTCTCAAGAGGACGGGCGATGTCTTTGGTCACTACCACATAAACTCCATATTGGTTTATTTTCAGGTTTTATTTGGGACTGATTGTGGGCCAAATCAATATGATCCTTGACAGCAATGCTGCAAAGTAAGAAGTTTCTTTAAATTGTTTTCTTGTTTCTTAACGTTGTTGTGTTTTAGAAATAAAATTGTTTTTTACGTTTGTCACATTCTGCTTTGCAGTTTTTTTCAGTTTATGATGTGCATATAATCGTTCGGAAAATTACAAGCACTAAGTTTTAGGACGCACTGAGTCGTTTCTTGCTGTTTGCAGTTTCATAAAATTTTTGAGGAAATCTAATTGTTTTTGGTATTCGGAAATGTTAAGAAGTGATTCCGAAAAATCAGGGTAGTTTATAAAACTTCTAGATAGACGACTTCTCAAATTAACGCTTTTGTTCTGGCGTAGTCCAGCAGCTAACTGCTTGGTATACGTTAGGTAGCTCATAAGTGATTCCAAAAAAATAGCCGAGGAAAAAAGCATGACTGTTGCATTAGCTTGCACAAAAATCAAGCAAGAGCAAATTACATTGCATGGGAAATAACCTACTTGATTTTGAAGACCAAGCGGATGGCTGGACCAGCCCATCACGGTGATACACCCCTGGAAAGTTGTAATATGTATCTGATTGAGAAGCACTGATCTATGCTCTATCTCCTGTTTTCCTCATTGATATTTCTACTTATCTTGATCCGCTTGTTTTAATTTCTAAAACAATGTGAAAGAAGCTGCAAAGTAGAAGTTTTGGTATTAATTAAATAGTATTTCTGACGTATTAGCAGCAGCTTTTTGTTGTATGTGTATTTTTTCTGATTACTCTGGTGTATATGTATGTACGTGATAGTAACAACATTTCGACTTAGATGTCTCACATGTTTTTTTGTTTCAGATTCCGCTACAAAGATGAATATGAGAAATTCAAGCTATACTGCAGTGTTACCATGCTGTTGTTTGCTGTATTTTTAAAATTTTTGGTCTTTCATCGCGTATTCGACGCACTATTTTCATTTCTTTTACTGTGGTACTACTGCACTCTAACCGTGCGAGAAAGCATTTTGATCTCCAATGGCTCAAGGTACCTGTAAGCCTTATGTTTGCTGCGTGAAATAGCTTTGACTCATGTATTTTTAGTTACGTTTTCTCCGTTTCTGCTTGAAGCAATTCATGTTGCATGTGTTCTTATGAGCAGAAGCTATGATAAGCAGTTAAATTTTGTATTGGATGAAGAGTTGTGCTTGTTTGTGAGGAGTAACATTCGGACTCCCTTACTTCAGTAATGAAATTGCTTTATTTCCTTCAAAGAAGTCTTTTGTTGTGATGCAGCGTTAGCTGAAAAAGTATGGTATGTGTTAATTCAGTGTCAGGTCTTAAACTGCTGTGTGTGGGTGGCTGTTGGAAAAGAGGGCGACACAAATTGGAGAAAACTAAATGGATAACAAAAAAGGCCATTGGTTTTATAAGGGCAGCTTATTGAAATAGTGGCGCCACCACAGCGGTTCAGTGGTCATTTTTTGCATTCAATTACACCAAATTGTGCACAAGCTGCATGAGGCTACATCAGGGTTGGGGAACCTGCGGCCCGCGTGAGCATTTAATATGGCCCGCATCAAACTTTGCGGTACCCAAGATAGAGCACAACATTGCGTCAAAATGAAGCTCCATGATAAGTAGGTACTTATACAGTAAGTCAAGATATGTCTCTCTTCCTCATAGTTAGATAAAGGTATAATTTTATGATAAAATTAATTGATTTTGCGGCTCGCCATCGATATAATCCACAAATCATGCGGCCTGTCAGCAAATAGGCCCCCCACCCCTGGGCTACATCATACTCACCACGGGATAAGTGCAGCTTCAAATACTACATGATTTTTAGTTTCACGCATGATGACTAAAGACATCATTCTTGTCCATGCACGAGCGTTTTTGAGAGAGAGTTCCATCAATGCCATCGTTTGCCAGTATTTTTGTGCCATGTGCTTTTTAATTACCTTGATCGATTTCGCGTGGGAAGGAAGCGGTGAAGGCAGCAGAATTGCACCCTTTCTCTCTCCACGCGACGTGGTATGCCACTTCCGTGACGTGCTGGGCTTATGCGCTTGCCGAAAATTGTTACCAAGCTTTACGGAGAAACTGTGCTTTAGCAGTCTAACGAGGTACAAGATTCACTTACGATAGATCTGCATCTATTGCCATAAATTGTTTTTTCCTGTTAAGGAAATCCGAATAGAACACCTACGCTTTTACCCCATTGTTCATGGAAAATTCAGGAAGCCTATACATATAGACAAAGTAGAAGCTGATATAGTTTTAAATATTCGGCAGTTGAACAAGCCAGTGGGTGCTGAATGCGATACTTTTTAAGAAGATATTTAAAAGTTTGCCATGACGTTAAACGTGAGACGAGGCAATCTTAACGCAGTTGGAGGACGTTTAACCGGGTACTCCGTCGTGACTCGTAGTTTTCACTGTCCCATGGCTTTAATAGAAACGTGAAAACTCCCGACAGGGAACAACTGTCAGGATCCGTGTTGCACGCTTTTTCGATTCCAAAGGCGACATATTGATGTCTACATCATACAAACGAAACCGGTCTATTGACGTTCCACAAATAATAAATGCTTCGACCTGTCCGCTGGCAATTTTTTACATAGTGTGTTGGCAGTGCCACGAGTAGCTGCCAACGCGTTGGTCGAAAGCTGAAAATGACTTTTTTGCGTGTGGTAAACCCATGTATGCCACTGACATCGGCAACAGTCGATTTTCACTTTGGCGTCCCTTTGGTGGGCTGTTGAACCTGCTTCATGAAAATCACGGTGATTGTCAGTGTTCACCGGATAAGAAAATTTTACACTGAGCAATGTTTGTTCTCGTGAGCATGATTATTTTAAAGCTGAGTTAGCAGAGTTCTGAATGATTTACAAACTTTGTGAATTATTAGAACAAGCGTAACATCTTATAAAGATACGACCAAAGTACACGTATAATCAGTTAGCTTTTCCTTGTTTTCGTGCTTTTTCAATGTGTATAAACTTTGTCCAGGTTCAGCGCTGAATCTTCATAGGCAGCTGATTGATTAATGATTTTTTACTTTTCAATTTGGAATGTTGCAAGTGCGCGAGAATGAAACTTCACTGCGATAATGGTCTGGTGGTGCAGCGCATTTGCGCACCTTAGAGGGAACATTGCTGGTTGTTATGTTTCCATTTTTTTACATTCCAACAACCTGGTAATAGTCCTTGTCGCTTTCGCTCTGCTCACTTCATTTATCGCGTAGTGCTTTACTAACATAAAAAAGTGTGGACGTGGCCCATCGGCCCAACGCTGGTTTGTGCGTTTGTTTCGGACAACACAATACCACTACGAAACATCAGTGATGCTTCTGCAACCTATGTTTATTTGTCTGTTTCAGGATAAAAGGCTGGTGGGTAATGCATCACTACGTCTCAGTTGTTTTAAGTGGGATTAATGTTTTGTGGTGAGTACTGTTGGTGACACATTTGCGGTGGTACCAACTCAAGAGTTTTTTAAAATCGATATTCAATGCAGGAACGACGATGAAGCTTACAGAGAATTCAGACCAGTATTCATGGCGTTTTCTATCTATCAGAGTTTAGTCCAGGTGATCAATTTTACTTGTTTTTTAACCTCTTGTACGTTTTTGAAATTATGCAATCTGTCACCAGACGTAGTTAAATAGCTTAGTTGTCCATAAATAAGATTATTGATAATAGCGCAGTTATGCCTTCGGCGCATAAATATTTCGTGGTGAATTCTTTCACATCTTTTGAAGCTGATTTTGAACTCTGCTACAATCGCAGTGAAAAATCTCTAAGTCCAAGATGTCTGTTCTGTTAGCGCTGATGATGCTGATAGTTTGCGTTGCGCTGATGATGCCTATGATGCAACCACTGCATTATGCCCTTTGCTTCAATTGCTTTGCACTTAATTATATGAAATGTGACCTGTTATGAGGCAATGAAGCATGTAGCATTCAAAATTTATGTTTTCATGCTCAGCAAAAGGAGAGTATACTGTACTTCTCTGCTTACATTGAAACTGTCAAAAAGGTTGATTTTTGTGTCTATTTTCTGGGTTATTTTCGCGTAGGTTTCAGATTTTCTTCCAGTCTTTTTTTGTTTGTCAGGTGTTCCCCGCATAATAATCACGCAGAGCCTTTCTCAGGATTTCAGTTCTTCATAGTTTTGCTGTGCAAGGTTTCTTCGCGCTGATGGCGTCGCACACGTCACGTTTATTTAACTTTTGGTTTACTTGTAAACCCACAAACAAGCAAGTTGTACGGTTTGCGCTCTGTAGTTTGGTTAAAAGATCTTGACCTATTTCTTTGTAATGACAATCATGAATACATCCACCACGAACGTTTTTGTGTATGAGTTTCTGTGATCAAACTTCAACTCCAGCTCAAGCAAGTCGCTTGATGTTTATGATGAAGCTGCCTGTTAATAACAAGTTTGCGTTTTTGCTTTAATGAAAATTCTTCGTTAGTTTGTTGAGGGTTGCTGTCTTTGTGTGTTTCCTTCATTCACTTGCAGACACTGTTCTGACCGGTATTTGATCTCTGCTGGCTTTTAGGAACGAAATTCACGCTGATTTTCGGTGAACGAGAAAATCTCCGTCAGCAAAGCCGGCTTTACCAGTTGCACCCTGAGTTGGTGTCAGTGTGATTTGTTGTATTGCTTGCAATGGTGCGCGTGCCACTTTTATATGAACCGCGGCATGTAGAGCTTTTGTTTGTGACTTCTGAACGTGCGCGATTGGACGCAGTTAGCTAGCAGCGAAAAGCATCACATTTCATTTGTTGCTTTTGTATAAGTTGTGCTCCTTCAATCAAAATAAAGGCAACATTGGCTGGCAACTTTTTAGCACTGTTTGTTACAGTGAACTGGAAAAGATGTGCAATAAGTTGGGTATACTTCGATATTTTTTTCACATTTTTTTATGTTGTGCAACAGAAAATCTTCCGTACNCGCTCGTCTCTGTTGAGATCACCGTAACGTGTTTTCATTATGTTATACAACACAAATTCACTGGTTCGTTTTCTCCCCAGTTAATGCAGTACTACTATCAGAGCGGCTGCCTTTATCGATTACGAGCGTTGGGGGAACGGCACGATATGGACATAACAGTTGGTAAGATTAAATAAAACAGCTATGATTAAACCTCAACTAGATGAAGCTTGTATTGCTATACCCCGTGTGATAAATAGATTTTTATTAATACGAAAATTAATACTCCATGTAGCAGATAGTCTGACAAGTCTCGCTGACAGTAGTTCAGCACTGGTCTTTCAGCAGCTAAAGCTGCATTTCAAGTTCCTTTACGCTGACAGTGTTAGACCAGGAGCAGCTAATAGCTTCTTCAATACGCTATTGTGATGAAGCATCACTAACAATGATTCTGCGTAACTGACCTGTGTGTGCTTAAAAAATGTATTGGTGGTGTTGGTCCAGTCTTAAACAAGTCAAATGTACAAGTGGACTATGCTTGCACCTCGCCGTTGTATTTAAACAATTCACCTGTGTACCATTTTTGTCAACTACTTTATACTGAACCAGCTAGCTTGGACTTGGCGTCTCTTG
>JGI24021J15306_10007738_pt1 | contig 13122 bp, 8 predicted proteins | sample Ectturendosymbi1_FD_15306 | JGI IMG/M metagenome (IMG submission 15306) | reverse complement strand
CCATAGCGCTTGCTCTTTTTCCAAACTGTATATTTAAAGCTTCCAAACTGTATATTTAAAAAAAAAAAAAAAGTAAATGAATGGGAATACCTTGGTGTGTACATGTCGCAATGTCGATTGCTTTTCCCCAACGGTCCAGGGTTTCGGCGCGGCGTCACACATGAGTGGTTCTCGGTGTCTTCTTGGCATTCAGCGCTAGGAACGATTCAAAGAGCTGGTCGTGTTGTCAGACGCTGCGTTCGCTAAACATGCTTGGACCCAGCGCGTGCATGGTAGCGGATTTTTGCGTAGTCTGCAGAAATGCATGCGTGCAACGAACGATCAGCGGCATGTTTCCGAAACGGAACGTGCGATTGGATGAACGAGTATGCTTCCAGCGCAAACAACAACACGGGCAACTTTGGACTTTACCTCGCAGTTTGAAATCAGCGAAGCGACGCACAGTAGTCAACGTCTAAGTCGTCCTTGGAGAAGTTTAATGCTCTCTGTCAACGAACAAAATTGATGTTTTGAGCTACTCAGGCATGAACACCAGTAACGCTGCACAACCGAAGCAGTGCATTTTCGTTTGGCCGGACATCGTCGTGTTGGTAGATTGTGGTTTTGGTCGGCGTTGTCTTTACAAGCAACATTGACTGAGGTCCCTTCAGCTAACTCCAAACCACCGCCTGATAAGCCATCGCCACAAGCTATTTTCGAACGGGGTTAGCGGCAACCCACACCGAATCGACTCCGGCGCCGTTCCCACGACAGGGTGAATCCCAGGGCCAAATCCCATCAATAGTGACTCGCAACGGCTACTGCGCGCTGCGTGCCCGCGCCGCATTCACCAAAGCGTAGCGGTTCTGATTGCGGTGGAGATCAGCACCGGGAATTTCGACGCTAAGATCAGCGCCTGTTGTTGTGGATCACCCGGGAAACGTCATGTGATGTCACGAGACCCGTTCTGGGGGAAATTGACGGCTCTTAGTGCGACGCGTAGTGAGTTTATTGTACGCGCTGTCGGCGACGCGGGTCTCGGGCTGCTTGCGGGAAGCCATGCGGTGCTTTTTGATTTTCGTGCCTTGCACAAATACGAGCCACTGTTACTTCCTCTCTCAGCGGAACTCCTGCGCAAACGTGGAACTTGTGCGAGAGAATGTCGGAGCGGGGGAGCCGTGCTGCTCTCTGTGCTATTACTTCTCGGTTTGAACAAACGCGTTTTTCTTTTTCAGCTGCAAGAACGCCTGAGGAACACAAGAAACAACCGTTGCGCTCAGCACGCTCCTTACGGGGCCCAACAGCACGTCGGAAGCCTGCCTATGCCACAGCCGCTGGCGGTGCCTTTGTATCCGACCGCCCCGATAACCGGTGATTTCTCCGGTCACATTTCTTTGGAATGAATCTCTGCCATGCAGAGTCAATTGCGGGAACCCTGATACGTCGGCAGCCTCATCATGCTTGTTACCCTGTTTGTCACACGGTCGTCCCGTCGATTTTTCGCGCCTGTGTTTTTTTTTGGCCACCGAACCAATGTCTTATGCTTTGCCTGTCGTTTGACCTCCAGGCGTGCTCGTGATTCTCGAAACGCGCTGCAAGAAACGCAGTGTTTCATGGAACAAGAACGAACGATCGCAGCATCGCTAAATTTTAATTCCCGAAAATTGCGTCTGTGAGCTTTCGGAAAACCAGCTGCCTGTTTTTCGAAATAAGAATGTCGTTCGAGGCGCGTCTTTGCGCTTGCGCGTCAAAGCGAAAATGTAGCGATATTTATCGCGTATAATATGTTGTGACAAACACTTGCTGCCGCGTGTCGGGGTCCCGCGATTTCGTCGTTATCTTCTGTGAAGAAGCCGGCCCTGTCGGAACTTTAATATGTTGTCGGCTTTATTTTCAAAGCCTCCTTTTTTGATGCGTAATGTTATTTCTTCACTTCTGTCATCCTGCTGTGTTTGTTTGTTTGCAACGAAAGTTCGCTGTACAAACGCTTTTTTCCTTCAACTGGTCCGCCTTGTTTGGCACGGTTTTCGTGTTGCACGCTTGACGCTTGGCATATGATCAAGTTGGCAAAAAAAAGGATTATGCTGCAAATGATTCTACCGATGTTTGAACAATGCGACAGAAAGCAGGCGACTGCGACATGTCCTTAAAGGTTTGAAACCTAAAATTTGTCATTGCGATATTTGACTGGACCGCCCTGTGCGTTGCTCGCTTACGCGTGCTGTCAAAACAATGACCGACGGTTTCTCTGTCGGCAACCTGCGCACCCATAGTCTCGGAAATGTCGAAGCCTGTGTCTTCTCGTTTGCGCAGTCGAGGCCGCCGAAGTTTGCTTTCTGCGGTTGAGACAGTGTGTACAGTGTAGCCGGTCGCGGAAGACAATGGATCAAGGAAAGTTTGCTATTGGGTGGGGGAAAACTTCCCTTTTGTGTAACCTGATCGTTTGACATTCATGCCCGGCGTTGCTGGGGATTGTTCGAATTTCAACATTGTCGATAAGAATACGCAACAAAATTCACGCCGACGCGAAATTTGATGTTGTGCATGATCGTGTAATATCCTTTCGTCTATACCTTCAATCTCGCGTGCCCTCCAGCAAATGGTTGTCTGATGACCTCTGATAAACAGTCGCAGAAAAGATTTCGCAGAAAAGTTGTGCGGCGCCGCAGTCATCTCGTCCTTAGCTTTTGCCGAGTTCGAAAATTTTGAATTGTTTCCACTCGTTTTTTGTTGCTTGCGGTAAAAATGCTCAGCGTGTAAATACGCGCCGGTTCTGGGCGCAAAAAAAAACAAACTGGTTCTTGTTTTGTCGCTGGCCAAGCTCGGTGTAAGTTTTTAGTCGCGAGTCGTTTTCACCATAACTTTTTTGCGTTTTTGTGACCAACCAACACTTTTCCTTGTGCTTCAAGGTGTTACCGCTCTTCGTACCGCACCGCTGTCGCAAAGTCCTTTTTCAATCTGTAAAAAACGTTTTGCGTGTCGATCAGTTTTCCTTTTGTACCTAACAACAGAAAATCTTACAAAAAAAAAATTAAAAAAACAAAAAACAAAAAAAACGCGTTACTTTTTGTTGGCTGTTTGTACGCGGCTGCCTAACGGTACGGTCTATTGCACGCATTGTAAAGTGAGCTCCTTTAAATATATTACACACTTAAAAAATATTGTAAAATTTCACATCTAAGCAGCGGACAAACTTTATCTGGGTGAGCACAAACTTTGCTCAGAATTAAAAGAATCCCGCGTCACATATACACTTGTTCGCTCGCATTTCTCGACAGCTTCTATCGATTTACGCATAAAACAATGTGGGGAGAGTTGTGTATATGTGTATCGGGCCTAGTTCAGGTGCGTTTGTGTTTTTTTAGCTCCTGCTCGTTTTGTACATTTCTATCGTCATGTACATACGTCAGTTTTGAATTGTTTTGCCAACCTGAATGGACAATCGCGAACGAAACTGTTGAAGATGTGACTGTGGGCTGTGTGGAGCTGCTAGCCGTATTGGTTGTTTCGCGTTACCGACGCACAACACCGGCAAATTCGATTTGTTGAAGACGTTCAATTGCTTGGGAGTGTCAACATTTTTTCTCTGACCAAATTCATTTCCGTCACCATCTGCTGCCAAAGCTTAATCGCGTGCGGATCTCACGGTTGTTTTTAACATTTTTTCCCGATGGCTGATGCTAACACTAAGCGAATATTTTGAACCTATTTTCCAATAACGCACGGTTTGCCTTAAGCTCCAACAATATCCTCCAACAATAAATGTTGATAATAAATGTTGTAAATGTTGACAGCAAAATGTTGACGTGACGCCAACAATAAATGTTGACAGCACCGCCAACTCACTGCTGAAGGCCGTTGTATACGACAGTTTTTTTGTCATTCGTCTAAATCCGTATGTACGGCATGCTTCCACAATTTCCACCAGGTGTTTTTACCCGTTTTCTTTGCCGCTCACAAAAAGTCTGCAGAGTGGTTGGACGAAACGAATGAAAGCAAACTGAAAAAACTCATTACCTCTTGTCTCACAAGTCGATGCAACTTATGTTAGTTCAAACCTCGTTTCCCTGTAAGAGTGCGTGATTTTATTTTTATTTGTGGAAATGCTACTTGTATATTTGCGAATGGATCTTATATTGATTGATGTTGAAGGAACGATTTATCGTAGAAACCTCGGAATCGCGGTGAGCTGAACGACATTTGTGGTAACTGAACTTCCTCAATGGTGTTGTGTTCATTCTAACGGGTGATGACCGTATAGTGCGTTTTTGTATTCGTGTGCACTCCGCTATAATAAGTGCTTGTGGTGGAACCCGAGGGGTACGTTCGGTCGATCCAGAAATAAAATGTACAGAAACAAAAGTGTCCACTGTGCTTCAGTGTCCTGCGGCTTGCCACGCAAGCTTTGGCGGTTTCATGCAGTTGTGCTGTAGCCACTGCGCTGAGGTAAATGCAAGCTGTGGTATGCTTCCAAGAAAGCGATTTAGGGACGTAGCAGTACTGTGAAACAAATGCACTTGACCTTCAGTTCAGCGTGATTGAGAATCAAACCTAAGAAAGAATGGCTTCTTTCAGTACAAAAACCACAGTTGAAACATTGGCCGCAGGTGATCTTCGGTATTCGAACCATAAAGGTGTTTTGAGTTGGCTAAGATGGCATTGACCGAAGTATCGGCATAAAAGCAACGCATTTGAAAACGTGCATTCGCACTCCATAAGATTAAAGACGGCAAGCTCGTAAAAACCAGCAAAAAATGCATTTCGTTAAAGGCAGCTCCTTGTCCAAGTTTCGTGCGTGCTGTCGTGGCAGCTGCGCAGATTAACCAACGCGCATCGAGCGAAGTTGTAAAAGTTCTGTGCTATTTTTTTATTACTTTTCAGAGTTTTGTCGCTGGGTTTTCCATGCGAAAGTCGCACTTTTGCACACGCTCTCCCAGCAGGTTGTGACGTACCTGGATAAGTGTTTCCGACGATCTGTTCAGCCGCGCGCCGTCTTCCATTGCCCTTTTCTGGCGAAGGTCTTCGAACGGTGAGGCGTCCGGTTTTATTTTGAAAGCGAATCAAAAACATCGTCGGCTCTCTCACCAATCCATGACGATTTCACTGTCATGTCTCCCATTTACTTCGGCTTGAAACTGCAGTTTGTTTTCCCGCTCTGCGTGTGTATGCTAATCGATGAGATATGAAATGAGTTAAAGGCATACACGAAACACCTTGCTCGCAGACTTTGCCAAGAAAAGATAACTTGCTGCCAGACCGGCGAGAAATTCTTCTACAGTCAGTTATCGCCTCGAGACAACTTTGCATATGTTTTGGAATTACAATGTGCGAAGAAAGACGCACAATGCAACTGCACTGTGGAACGCACGCAAGTTAGATAACCACGTCGTGTACTTTTAGCAAAACAGGGAGACTACACGATTACTCGTACGAGTTACCGGGTTTCTATTTGCTCAAGTATAGGCCGCGCGTTGATGTAAAATTTGGTAAGTCTAAACCACCTATATTCAATCCAAATGGCACTGAGGACCACCTGCGTCAAAAATGTCAAATTCAAGATAATCAAAACAAGGAGAAATTGTCAGTATGTAGGCTACTTTTACTAAAACCTAAACTGAGCCGCACAAAACCTTCGGCTCGGCCGCGGGTTGGACACAGCTGGTCTAAGCGCAAGAAAATCTGGTAATATCGGCCGCAGTGTACAAGACACTCAATCTAAGATGGAATGTGTGCATATTTCAACAACTTAAGGAAAGCACCATGTACAGTGTTTCAGAAAAAATACAAAAAAACCTATCCTTTAGTGTACACTTCAAATTAGTTTGTCGCAAATGACTACTGCAAATGGCCTGTTACACAAGCCGGCTTGTTTTTCAAAACCTCTGGTGCCACTCTCTGAGGATGTCAGGGATGGGTCGGTTGTGAACTGACCAATTAAAACGGATCAACTACTAATTGCAGAAATCCACTTTTGAGAAGAGCAATTTTGTTGAAACTTTGGTCAACAATGAACGTGACCGTCCATAATTGTCCTGTTTCGTCCGACGAGACGATTCAATAACCTTTTGTTTTCTACCTGCTTTCGTCGCGGTTACACAATGCACACATGAAGCGTCTCTGTTTAAACACAAACCTCAACATCGCTATTAACACTCAATTGCTTTGTGCTGGCACCAGACAAAGTAAATTAAGAGAAGAACTCATATCAATTGAGCACAATTTGCGTCAACACCAGATTGAATGAGCTACTTGCTGAGCGCAAAATAGGCAAACTGGAACGCAAGTCATTTTTCAGGCCCTCATAAGGATGACCATCAGACGATGGGGCGTGCAATTTTCAGCCCGTGACGTTTGTACACACTTCAACATGCTTGATTGCATAAGTGATTTCTGACCTCATGCCATTCTGGAGCACGGTACAAATTGATAGCTTGCCGCATTGTCCTCCTTCCAAACTTGCCAGTGTTTTATACGCACTATGTTGTCGGATGTAACACTTCAAGAACTTTCGGTCACTTAATGAATCGGAATTACCTGGTAAAACCCCAATGTTCTTTCATAGTTAAGCTGGACCAAGCGGTGACAGAATAAAGAAGTAAAATGGGAGTTTACAGGAAAAATACACAATAGCCCCTTAGAAAATTGCAACTGGGTATATTTCTATTTTGGGTGTCAAATAAGAAAATTACCCTTTTCTTGCCCGTCCATTTTTGCTATCGCGTTTCTAGTATTATCGGCTTGCAAGAGAAAAAATCATTTTTATTACTCAGCAATAACAGGTAGTCCTGGTGCTGAGAAGGTCACCATAAAACGAATACCATTGCTTTGAATGGGAAAGAATGCAAATTAACAAGATTAAATTAAAGATGTTTTTGATGGCAACCTTAAGCTTCTGTTATTGCGTGTAGTTGAATATGATATTTCTGAACCTTGATTTCTGTTTTAAACGTTTATCACGGTACATAGCAGTCGAAAGATGTTGCATGCAGGCTTGGTATCGTTTCACCGTAAACTTAGTGAGTACTATACACTTAGTATTCTTGCGAAAATGGTAGCGTTTGCCCATCTCCGAATTTTGTTTTAAACTTTCAACCCACTCTGAAGTGAAGCAAACCTTTTTGCATTTCAGCTTTTCCGTTGATTTCTTTTGATTTTATGTTTTCTCCCGTCACAAACGGTCTGCGGTCAGTCGCCTGGGATGAGTGAAAAGTATGAAAGAAAACGAACTCAGTTTGTATGAGCAATGCAGTTAAAATTCTGTATAGGATTTGTCGACAAATTTGGGGGTCATGAGAATGGTAAACATATGCAAGGACGGTATGAGACCGTCCTGGGATTCACAAAGCATGGACGTGTCAAAACAGCACTCAAACTGTCTGCGATTTGAAACCAAGGTTTAACCAGGACTGAAAACCTTATATTTCAAGCAACTGAATAACCAGGGTCCAACCAACCGTCTCCAGCCCCCAGCCAAGGCACCCTTTTCTCCCAAACATATAAAACTCCAGCAAATTTGAAAAAAATTGAACATTTCAGTTACTTCGTTTTTGCCGTAAATTGACGCTCTTTTCAGTTTTTGCGACATTCCCCCAAAACAATGTTGTCTCAATTTCCGGGCAGGAGGTACGCCCAAAAAGCGCAATTTTATTACATCGAAACATTAAATGGGAGCATTCTCACTACCGCAGTCATTACCAAAAGACAATCCTGCAAGAAATTTCATTGTAACTATTTTATTGTCATTGGACCATGGTTCACAAGTGCAAACCAACAGAGTTCTTGGTTCGAAAACGTGTACGTTAAAGTGTTGAGAAAACTGTTTTCAAAATTTTTATTACCGCTTGTTACTACTTTTCCAATTGCGTCGTGGCTGCGCAAAAAGCACCTGAGCTCGAGTGTTCGGGAAAATGTAGCGATGAGCAGAAAAGGTGGTTGGCGATGAGGTGTGGTAGCGGTATTAGGTAAGCTTGTGTGTTTGCCTTTTGTATCATTGCCAGCGTAAGTACCTTCAAAAATTCCTCAAACCGCGACTGCGTGTCAGACAAAACGTTTGCTGAAGTGAGACGGCAAAGCATATTAGGTTTCTTGTGGCTTATTTCTCAATAAGTTGTTTTGGCACTCTCAAGTGGCGTATGGTGCGGGTTCGGGAAATTATTTGCAGCTCTCTCTTCAGTTGAACGGGACGTTATCGTGGGGCAAACACAGGCAATCTCTTTTTACGGTTGCACTTTGGTGACAGTCACTTGACAGCTGCAATAAGAAATGCAATATCAAATATAGTTGAAAAAAGCTCAAAAATACTTGATGCTGGTTCGACTATAATGCTGCAGACAAGGTCTCACAACAGTTCAACATGCAATTTTTACGGATTTAAAGTCGTGTCTCTAATACGAGTTTTCCTACAGTCGTGCCGCAAAATGTTGTTGCTTCAGTTCTTTACTGAAATTTTAAATCCAGCATGACAGGCCCGTAGCCAGGTTTTTTAAGGTTTGAGGGGGCAAAATAGATTTTTAGGAAGGCAATGTTTTTTGTGTTATTGTATGTTTAAACAGATTATTTTATTCATTTTCAGGGTGTTTTAATAATGACCAGACCACCTTTGCTCCATTAGTCGTGCTATGGCGTCACCGCCAAACTTTTTATACAGGACGGAAACTTTAGAAGTGGACAAAAATTTGCTCAGCAAATTGCAAATGTCAAAGTACTCGCAAACAACAGATAAATAGTCGCACACATGAACAACTACTAAATGAAATTTGTGATTTAAACAGTGAATGTAGGGAACGTCACGTTTGACATGCTGACCAATTAAAGTTTACACTCCACCGTGTTTTGCCGGCATCACCGACACTCTATCGTAGCATTGTGCTATTTAGAAAATTCCGCAAATCAATTTCATACAAGATCGAAAACATACTTTCTGCAATATACTTTGCATCAAAATTTTTAAGTTCATACATTCCAAGCAATTTTTCTTGAGGGACAACGTCTTTATCCACAAAGCGAATTACGACACTTAACAGCTCAACGCCAGGTGTGTCACGAGCTGTGTCGCAACTCAGTGTGAATTAGCCGGTATATCTAATAAGTGGAGTATCGCTAATATGCTTTTTCGGACAAGTGATGCTATAGCTTCAATTACATCATTTTATATTTCTGGACAAGTGTACTTCTCATTTCTTGGGATACTGCAGAAAATTTTCAAGAGTTTTTCATCCTTCTTGAAAGAAAATTCCATCAGCTGCAAAAAGAAGCCTGAATGCAATAAACAAGGTCTTCTACTGTACTCATGAACGATAACTCGTTTACTGCAAGAAATTTATGTCATCAACAGTAGGTGAAAGCAGGGCTGTGAGCCGGAACTCAAATTTTGGGCTCCTGTTCCAGCTCCAGGCATCTAAAATTTTTGGCACCGGCTCCAATCTCTAAACGTTTTTGGCTCGGCTCAAGGGCGATTTGGTCCATTGAAAACTAAAAAACATTGTATTATTTGTACAATTGGCTTGCTCCAAAAACTATGTCTGTTAAACAGGAACTCAAATTTCAGGCTCCGACTCCGGCTCCACCATTCAATTTTTTTGGCTCCGGCTCCAACCATCTAAATCTGCTTGGGCTCCGGCCCCAGCTCCACAGCCCTGGCTGAAAGATAGTATCTATTGCGGCTAACCACATCTCGTGACAATGCTAAGTCAGCTGAAGAACAGCTTTTTTCTCTTGCTTGACCCTCCACCCACACGGACATACAGTAGCTTGAGTGTGCGATTTACTAGCTTGAATGGGCGATTTACTAGCGGAATGCTTGTTCAACCCTTACTTGTCTCCGTACCTGTTTGCCAGTTCTGACATCTTTTGTGAATAAACACTTTATCTCTGTCATCAGAAGAAAGCAGTAACAAGTATTCCTTTGAGCTGAATATTCTAGTCATTCACGGTTGGCATACCAGTTTGTTAAACACTTTATCTCTGTCATTAGAAGCAAGCAGTAACAAGTATTCCTTTGAGCTGAATATGCTAGTCATTCACGGTTGGCATACCAGATTGTTCGAAAAGATTGCATCGTTTTGCCAAACTTTGATTTGGGGATTCTAACCATTGGCTGACAAGGTTCGCTCCGTGGGCCAACTCAAAATGATCCGTGGGCCAAAATAACTATTTTGATACAATCCGGGAGACATGGTTTCACCAGTGTTTCTGCAGTAATGCGACTTTTTCGAATTAGCAATGCGAAATGCAGCCACACAGCATGGAAAGATTTGTTTGGTTATATGTACCTCCTGCGTTCAGCCTGAAATATTTGAGACAACCTTCTTTAGACCTTGTGAGCATTGTTCAAATGCTGTACGAGCTGGAATGGTTTTAAACAGCTGTTAGACAATGTTTTCATGCACAACACACCCTTGTGGGATATCCTCTCCATCTTTCTGGAGGCAAGTAAGGTCATACTTAATGCAGTCTTTCTGTATTTTCGCTTATTAACCTTCGCAATCGACATTTTTGCGCTACAATATGTCTGGGAAAAATAATGATTCGTCAAAAAGTAAGCTGGCATGTTTCACAGCAAAGCGCAACTGTGCAGTACCACACCAAACTATTTGAGCAGTGAAATCTGATTCTAGTGCACTTGCAACATTCCAAAACGTTGGAAACACAGAAAAACAAGAAGGAACTATTTGAAATACTGTGTAGGCCCGACTTTATTCGTATTTTCATAAGACTTTATACTTATTCTAAAGTCAAATAATTCACCAAATTTGTAATTCATTTATTATTCTGGTAATTCAGCTTTAAAATATTTACGCTCACTAAAACCAACATATGTTAAAATTTTCTCAGATCGAACACTGGCTAAGACTATATTCTTATATTACCATGGCCAGATTGCTAGGGACATGGCGTTGTTCGCATTAACAGAGAGACTGCGGAAGCAGTTTCGAAAGACTGTCTTCAGTGACTGTGACGTCACAAATCGAAATTGTTACCAGTGTGGACGNTCCTTAGCACAATTTATTTTGTAACAATCAGGTTAGCTTTTTATGCAACGTGCGGTGGTGTTGCGAGTTGGCGTAATGATTAAACAGATTGAAAACGAGCATTTGCAAAGTTTGTTAGTTTTTCGAGTTTAAATCATTTGGGGGGCACAAAAAATTTTGGAGGGTCACTGCCCCCGAATGCCCCCCCGTGGCTACGGGCCTGCAGCATGATGTCGATGTTTTGTTTTTATGCTAATATTTATCATCAAAACATAAATAGTTCTATGTTGCAAATAATGTCAGAACACCTGCTGATGTTTTCTACGTGAAAACGTTGCACAACATTTACAACAGAAATACCTATGCTTTCATTTTTTTCAAATAAGACATTTACACATTGAAGAACGTCAAAGTAATCGTATGTCGTGATTAAAACAAAAAATATTTGTGATTCATCCAACAACAGTTTGAAAACGTATGCTGCAAAAATCCATTTTTTGCCGAAATTGCAAACTGTTGATGTTTTGGTTGGACACAATTTTCTGCATGTATGCATTCGTTGAACGGCGTGTATACATGTATTGAACGGCGTGTACACATGTGTTGAACGGCGTGCATCTTCATCCACTCGCTTCAGTTGTCTGATGCTTTCTACAAGTTCTCATTTTTTCCTGTTATTTTTAACATACTTATGGGATACTGAGAGATCTGCGCTTGGTTGTTGACGCGTGTAATTGCTTGAGTCTCTGAGGCGTGATACTGGAAATGTAAAAATTGTTCGTATTTTTTGTGTACAACTAAATTCATCAATAAATTTTTGATGCCACTGAAAACAATTGCTTTCCGAATCGTGCAATAACACTTACTGCACTTTATGATTTCATAAACGATTTCATGAAAATTATTTGCGTCATTTATTAAAGTTATTTTTGGTGCAGCCGATGAAACGAAGTCGTGAAGAAAACAACAGCACTGACCTGAGAAAAAAACTTGGATTGGTTTCAGTTTCATATCACAATCTACTTCTACTACGCACGTGTTTATTTGTGTAAAATATGATATAGTTAATGCTATCTATTAAATTCACAAACCAGGAAAGGTGTGTGCGAAGGCGAATTCGGCAAAGTTGCGGCAATTAAGCCTCTCTAGTTTATTGTACACAGAACTTCATCAAAACGCATTTATGTGTTGATTTGTCAGTCTGCATTCAACTGGCTGCTTTTTCAATGAGTTCCTGTTTTCTTGTGAGATGCTGATGCTGTGCCATTTCCAGTGAAAACCTACGATGAAGCTGCAAAAGGTATTGAATGGCGTGAGGATCACCTACCGATGGATCAGTAAAGTTAACGACTTGAGTTACAACAGGAAACTATGGTACCGAATGAAATGGACACCCCAGTTCTCAAACCTTTCACTTGGAGCTTTGGAATTGAATTTCCTTTATAACGATTTAAAACATCAGCGTCAAAACAACGTGTAACTGTCAACGATTGCGCCGAACCACAATTCTTGGTGTTTGCCTCAGAGCAATGTGGACTGGAGATTACTGGCGCACTTTGGTCAATACATCAGCACATCCATTCATACAGCAGCGACTTAAACTTTCTGTGCAAAAACACCTCTTGGTTTTGAGTACGGTATCTGTCAGTAAAAAACAGATAGAATGTCGTTTCAGAGTCTCTTTCCCAAAAACTGGTCACTGAGAAATTTTCTAACACATCTTGGAGAAATGGTGTAAACTTACCAATAAATGTGCTTTCAAAGCTATGGGCAACCTGCTCATGATCATGAGCAGTGCCAACCTGAAAGAATATTTTTTGTGGTTTGGTGTAAATACGTTGTTCGAAATACCAAGTTACTTCTAAAAGATAAGTAATCCCTGTGTATAGCTCTAAGTTTATTGCAAGCTATCGAGGAATCAGCCGACTGGGCTCTGCTTTCATATTTTTGCGTTATTTCAAACTTGCACATATCACTATTCAAATAACTACTCAGCACATGTGAGATAATCAAGGAAGCTACTGGCAAATTTTAATAGGAAATCGATTTCACGTAAAACGACGCCCTTTTAATTTTTGAGTAAACACTTGTTTCATGAGCCACAGTTTTTTTTGTCGCCACTAGCATTCTTGACGTCAGTCAGTTTGTTAAGATGTTATGATTTATGAGCTTG
>JGI24021J15306_10007737_pt1 | contig 13123 bp, 7 predicted proteins | sample Ectturendosymbi1_FD_15306 | JGI IMG/M metagenome (IMG submission 15306) | reverse complement strand
GTTATGGAAACCCGGGCAGAGTTTCATTTTAGCTGGGTTTACACTTTCTCTGCCACGCTCAGCTCCTTGCGGAACTGAGCAAACAACGATAGATACCCGTTTCGACCCAGCACTCCCGCGCAACTGTGTTGATCATCCTGCAGACTGCAACCTCTTCAAAACTACAACCTTATTAAATTAGCACTAATTCGGCCATCAACTTTAAGCCACGATAGAAATTTATGAAACTTTCGAGTGGAGCCCGACGAGACAACCTGTTTTTCAGGTTTTTTTCGGTGTTCCAGCGTCTTAATTTTATTTTTGCATGAAATTGTTTAATGTTTGTGCTAATAAACTCTCTCTCTCTCTCTCTCTCTCTCCTTTCATAGCTTAACTTAAGGATTCTTCAAACAACTATAAACGACACAGATTGTCATTTTTGTGATGTGATTTCTTCAAAAGCCAAAATAGACAGTAATCTTACATCATCTGAATGTTTTTATTAATTTTCAAATTCCTTATTCAAGTTACTTGTCACCACCAATGCGAATAAGTTGAATCCATTCGCAAATTATTTAAAAAGGAAATCGATTTCACGTAACACCACGCAACCTCAATTCTGAAATCTGCAAGCAATGCTTACGGGTGAAAAGTTGAAAAGCTAAAGCAAGAGCAGAGAAGCAAAAAATCTCAAGACTAAAATCAATCAACCAAAATGCAAGATGCGGCAAGTACATACTGGAAAATACGTCATTCCCAAGTAGTAGCTTTCGTTGTAACCGTAAAACTAACTGCATGACATCCATGATCGTTCAACGCAACAAACCCCCATTGACGGAAACACGGCAAGTATGACTCAACAGAGCTTTGGTGAAATATGTCGGTAGGATTGCGTTTGTACAAGGGCTGCTTGCAACAAGGCCGTTCAACGTGCGTCAAAAAACGTGCCTTTAATTTCTTTCATCAAGCTCTTACCCTCACGTGTGCTTGGTTATCGTTCCAAACTGAAAAGAAGCTCTCTTCACTGCGTTGGGGATAATACACACGTTGCGCATGACCGAATACTCCATTTAATGATGATAGTTAATTTTCTATTTAATGAAGATAAATGTTGGTAACAAAGCGCAATGTAGAAGCATTTAGCTTATATTGAACTGTAAGGTAAAATCGGACATTATCTGATGTTGGAACAGGCAATAATCTGCTGTTATCGAGACTGAGCACCAGTGGCAACATTGGTTGGCAGCCGTGCTCTAGGAAACGCCTTAAAATTAAATGCTGAACGCTGCAGAAGGGAGTTTCAATATCCCTGTCTCACTGGTTGGTTAAAATGACCAAAACATGTCGGCAAAGCTGAGCAGTGCAATTTAAAGAACAACGCAAGAGGTTGTGAGATTCGTTTCACACGAGGGATGATTATGCTTTGAATATTAACATGTGGATTAAATTTGTTACACCATGTATCTTACAAGTATCTACAGCTCTATTTTGGTCACAGCGGCGTGCTTCCGTTGATCAGGGTGTGTTGCGTTGCTCGGTGCCTGACGTCAGCTAGTTTTACAGTTCCTTCCAATGAAGACTGTTGTTTGGGAATGACGCATTTTTCAGATTGAATTTGTCGCCTCTTGTGTTTTGGTTGATTTAATTCAGTCTTGAGTTTGTTTGCTTTCTCTGCTATTGCTTCAGCCCTTCAACACTTCACTCATTAGCATTGGTTGCAGATTTTAGGACTGAAAATGCGTAGTGTTAACGTGAAATTAATTTGCCATTATGAAAAATTACGAANAGATTCNACTCAGTCGCCTTGCTGGAGACTAGTTACTTGATTGCAGGTATGCGCATGTTTGAATCATCGCAAAGCAAAGAAAACAGAGCCCAGACGACTGTTCCCTCGAAACCTTGCCAAAAATTTGGTATTATATACTGTAATTTCAGTTCCTCAAAGCAAGTTCACGACGTTTTCACAATTTTGTCTTTGTTTGCAAACCTTTTAAAGAAATTCAGATTTTTTGTGATTTGTCATTGAAACAACTTTGTTCTTAGTATTCACTCACTTTGCGCCAACACAGAGTTTACGTTTTCTACGGCGATGAGAAGAAGAAAAAATGGAGCATTTTTTCCAGAACAATTGCCTAATTCAAAAGGAAACTTCATTTTAACTACAGGCAGTTTCATACAACTTGCCAGTATTATGAAATAAAATTTTTTTCTCAACCTGCTTAAATTCTGTGGCACCACTGCAGTGCTGCATTAGTTTATAACATGTGACGCATTTCCTCTCCAGCTTTCACGAATGCAGTATTTCAAGTACGTGAAAACAGCAAATGTTCAATGTGACAACGTTCAGCCATTTTCTTCTGGTGGCTTAATCTTGCCTGCCCCGCATTTTGTTTCAACAAACCATAACCGCATTGTGCATACTAAACTTTCTACTCAGAGCAAAACACTTTTACTTACTACAACAAACTGTTCCCTTCACACTAGAAGTAGCTTCGTCCTTGGGAGGTCTGCCGCCTAAATGACCCCTGGTCCTTCGCAGCCTCCCGCTCCCCCATGCATTTTATAAATCGGTGTGCCTGGAAAGTCATTGCAGCGCTACATTATAATATTCGTAATGGCGTCATTTATTCGTATGCCTTTTATGCTTGTGTTTCATCAAAGTAAATGTATTAGCGCCATGAAGCGTACACTATTTTATTATTTCCACGTATATACACTCGTGCTCATTCATGTATCTGTGTGTTCCTTGTCACGTTGCGTGTGGGAGTGAAGACGTTATATAAAACACAATATTTAGTTGTCGTTGTCATTTATCTGTTGCAGTGCTGCTCAATTGGCGGACCGTGGTGAGACAGCAAAGGAAAGGAAATCACTGTAAAGTAGCACAGTAGCACACATGAAAAATATGGCATAACAATCACCATGAAAATATCATAAACAATGTCACATTATGGTAGTATCAAAACGGCTTGTAAAGGTTCTTTTGACGTGCAAAACCTTTATGACATCATCCAAGTCTACAAAATTAGCAATGGTAATTCGTGGACACTCCCCCCCGGCCTTCCCTTCTGCATTCCTGTTGTCGAAAGATTGTTTTGTTGTTTGTTTACATTTCACAATATTCTTAAATTTGACATAAAGGATATATACAAATGGATTGTGATCGCTTTCACAGTCTGAACCTGGATAGTTCCTTGCTAATAGATGACATCTGCGAAATTGTGCATTTATTGCATTGCAATCAAGCTGGTTCCGCAGTCTATTTGAATGCTGCCATGTCCTTATTCATCGAGTGTGTTGTTCACACCAAGTGTTCATCATGATTTGTTGACTTGAGTGACACCGACTTATCAACAGTTCTCTTTTTTCATATCGTTCACACATTTAAATAATATCCTATATGAAGCATTAGTGAAACAAACGGTTGGTGGCGTGTTTGTCTGTTCAGATGTTTTAAAGTCCCTTCATTTGTTAACTCCGTTAGTATGGATTTTATTTGAATAACATTTTAGGTCTGGGGTGCAAAGCGTTACGTGAAATCTATTTCCTATTAAAAATTTTTGCGAATGGTTTCATCTCAGGTCAGTCGCCTTGGTGGAGACTAGTTGTTTGAATACAGACATGTGCAAGTTTGAATCATCGCAAAGCGAATACACCAGAGCCCAGCCGGTTGATTCCACAAAAGCCCGCAGCAAAGCAAGAGCTTAATTTGAAATGTCCGTTGGCATGAGTCACATTTATCAGCAGGTTCTAGTTATCACGAATGCAATGTTCAAGGTTTTTACCAACATAAATTGTTTATGCTGTCATTTTATTCGTTATGTTCATCACAGGTGCTCGCTGACTTAAAACACAAGAGGGACTTTCAGGAAACGGCTTAAGTTTAAATTCAACGTGTTTCCTTGCAGCGTTGTTGCATGTGGAGGCCAATGGTGTCTCCATTTGATGGTACGTCGAGGTTACCAGACGTCCGTGCAGTTTCTTGGTTCTCAAGGAAAACTGGAAAGGTCGCAGATGGCAGAAAAGGTCTGGTGATGACTTTATTTCCAAGTGGAGTAAAAATGAAAAAGTGAGATTATTTCTAGATGACTTCGATGTTGGGTGAAACCGGTGACCCGTATGGACAGCTTCCTTTGCACCGAGACAGGAACAAGTGAGCCATGAACATGGCTCGCGAGGACATTTTCTGCTGCAACTTCCGAACGACTGAAGTTTAGGCATTGTCAGAACGATACAAGAATAGCGCGATTTTTAATGTATATTTTGCGTATGTGTGATGTTACTGTGACGTATAACATGTGAAAACCAATTTAGGCTACTTCCAATAACTGCCGTGACTTTTTTCAAAAAGCCGTGCAGCGAAAACCGTGAAGTTTGAAAAAAATTGTTTGTGTAGAAAATTGTTAGCCATATCGTTAAGCCTGCGAAATACGACCAAAACAATTAAATCATAACTTTTGGGCGATTCAGGGAGTTCAAGCCTCCAAAAATGGGATTTTTTTGTGTTTTTTGACTTTCAAGGCCCATCGCTCCGGTGTCAGAAAAGCAAAAATCTAAAAATCACAGATAAGGTTGCCACACACATCATACAACATCCTTGCAAGTTTAAAGTAAAAACAATTAGATGAAAAAACGTTATACCACTTTTTATTACGTAGTCGCAGGAAAAAATGGCGGAAATGATAAAAACGCATAAAATATCACATTTTTCTCAAAACGACAAAATGGTAACCTACCTTTCTTTTTTGTTTTTATTGGATTTTTCCTGTTTTTTCAATGGTTCACTCTAAATTCCGGTAGTAGCAAAGGTTATAGCCTTAATGTTAGGAATTTTTTACCTCAAAACAGGGACTAGTGACTTTGTTAGAATTTTTGTGTTAGATGGAGTTCTGCAAGCAATCAAAGCCAAAAAAGGGTTGGAAAAGGGTTGCGGGTAAGTGTGAAACCAATTGTTTGCTTTTGACGAAAAACATCCAAAAATGACCCGAAAATTATCACACAATTGGTTTTCCTCAAACCTTTCAAATACAAAGGCACTTTTTGTGTTAATAAGAATTATCTCAATTATGCAAGTCTAAGGACGTCTTCATTGATACTCCAGTGCAGTCCTTTCGGGGGTCATGGCCGAAAATGACCTCGCGAGCTACTCACGTGGCTCGCGCGGTCCTGGCGAAATTGTTCAAAGAAGGAATAATTGCGACATAAAAATTGTATAAGACTAATGAAATGTGCGTATATTGATTTTCAGTTTTGTCAATGGTGTGCTCTGTAGTAAGCGAATTTGAAGATTCTTTTACTGCAGATTGCAACTTTGCTGAAAGATCAGAGCAAACCAAAGTTTAGGACCACTTCCTACAAAATACTCCATACGTTGGCAGGTGTTTGGTAACACGTTTGTCAGCAAAAGCATAAACTGTCAATAACGTTATTGCAAGTTGTGTCTAATCGGGGCAGTGATTTTTCTTTGTTAGTTTTAAGCAACTTCAACAAAACAATTATAGTGCCCCACACGAATTGCATGTAGCAATCATGACTTCGTTTGCCAAGTTTGAAGAAGGGGTTTTCAGTTTCGCTGGATTCAATCCAAAAATATTATTTAAATTTTGCGGATCCATGATGAGATATTTTCCAATTGCTATCACAAGATTACGGCAGAAAACGTTCCTGTTGCTCACGTTCGTCGCATTTCATCGCGAAATGTCACGCCGTAAACCTCCCCAATAAAATATCTCTGCTGCTTGTACTTGTAATAGCACTCTTTCAATCATAACCCAAGATTCATGACCGTAGATGAGAATCGGAACACAGACTAATTTATTTTTAAAAACTGATATCTTTTCAGTGTTTAAAACTTCTGTTTTGTGACCACAGACCGATAAACCCATGCAGAACTACTTTCTTGCCGATCCGTGTATCAATCTCCTTGTTAACCCTTCCGTCACTCGTAAATACCACCCCAAGGCACTTGAACATTTCTACCTGCTGCAGTCTGCAGACGCTTGCAGCGCGCATTGGCTTGGCTTTCTGGAGAGGCATAAATCCTCGGCCTTTTTGGTGCTAATTTTTATTCCTGCTAAATCGCACGTATTTGAAAACAGATCACGTGCATGATGAAGGCCATGTTAAATCCCAACCGTTCACTGTGTATTTTATATAACGACAATGCTGTCACTTTTCCTCTTCGTAGCCTATTAGATAGACAGTCACGGCCGAGTCGACAAGTGTGTCGTGGTTAGAAGGTGTAGGACTGTAGAATCAAATTTTTACACTTTGCGGACGATTCGGTACTGCGTGCATCCTCTTAACTCTCCCGATCCGGACACAAATTTCCGTGCAGGACACAGTCAACACTGCACACATTACACACACACACCGAACAGATCAGTGTAATGAAATCACTCCTTATTTCAGTTACCAGTTCAGTGGATAGCCTTTTTCAACCTTCTTGTGTTTGATGGTGGCCAGCCAATCCTTGTAGAAACGAAATTGAATCTTTGTGTCGGAAAGGCTGTGAAGGAAATCGTGCAGTGCCGTTCTGTTTAGCTGATTGAATTTAAATAAATAAACATTCCTTAGTGAAATCTCCAAATCTATGTTAAACTGCAATGAGCATCAGCTAAATGATGGTTGCGTTCTGAAATTTGAATGGGTATTTTGCAATGGTGGTGTGGCTCGAATCAATGACTCGACTTGACCCGAGTCGAGATTTTCAGTGACTCAACATGAGTCACGCTGAAAAACGACAGAAACGAAAAACGATGACTGGATTCGAACAGGGCTGTGGAGCCAGAGACGAAGCTCGGAGTCGGAATCTAAGAAATTTTGAATGATTTCAGCCTAAGCCGGAGCCTAAGCCAAAAAATTAGATGCCTGGACTGGAGCCGGAGCCTGAAATTTGAATTCCGACTCTACAGCCCTTCTCGAGGCTCAGGTTTGAATAATTTTTACAAAATCTCCAAGCGTCTTTCTGACAAATGCGGTTGGTTTGCATACAAGAAATGAGCTGCTTTTCTTCAGTGAGACATGATTTGTTATCTGCATAAATTTTCTTTTGTGACCGTGTCTCCACCGTGGTACCGTATTATGCCAGTTTGTTAGGATCAAGGTTTCCCCCTGACAATAAGGTATACCTAAGGCTTTGCTTTTCACTAAGGGGCTAGCTAGCAGCTCACAATAGATTGGACGCATTTTCGTGGGTTGGTGTAATATTTACATATACCGTGATTGTGGCAGACCGCCTCATACTTCTACTTTGGGACTTTGTTGGGGTAAGTGATGAACAAGAACACTGCCTATGGAAAGAGATCCTTTCTCAGCAAAGAATCAGACACTTTAAGATCTTACAGAGTATATATTTCGCCTATACGATGTAGGCATCATCAGCTCTGCGAAGTGCATGAAGCAATAGAATAAAATAAAATAAAATGCACAAACAGTAAAGATACCAATTAATAAAATCTAGTTAAAAATTTGCAACCCTAGCTGCCCACTTTGCAATGGAAAATATTGCGTATTGCGTCTATATCGACGACAACATAATTTCACCGACAACATAATTGCGTATTGCGTCTACCTGTATATTTCAAATTGCCTAATACTGTAATAGTAATGAACAAGAAGGTATATTTGTTGCAGTGGGGTTAGGCTGGACATGTGGATTTGGCTGAGAGTAGAGAAGTGAAATGAAAGGTAAAAAACTGCTTTCACCAAATTCTTCGATCTATGTAGTTTGGTAACAAAAGTGCTGAAACAAAATTGGTTACCACCTTGCAGCTCAAGGGACACCACTTCGGAGCTAAAAAAATAACGGGAAAATGTTAAATGTTATTTGACTCAACATTTACTCGAGCTTACAGACCATTAACTCGAAGTGACTCGACAGTTCGTAGGGCTCGACTCTGACTTGAACAAGTCACAATTCGACTCAAAAATTTTTAGGTGGCTCTAACTCGAAGGGCTTGTGACTCGACAAATATGACTCGGCTACATCACTGGCATTTTGTGAAAATAACCTTAGCATCAGTTATCATCATATGCGAGTAAGTTTCAATCCGCAACATCACATGATAAAAATTAACATGTTAGCTTTACTTCGTAACTATGAATGATGGTTGGCAATTGATTATATGGAGTACATAAAACACACAGAGTATGCCAAATTTTGAAAACTTAGTTCAGCGCAAGCAATTTGGGGCAAAATAAATTTAGGTATTTTCGCCAGAATTCACACCTGTGAAGGCAGCAGAGACCCAAGATGATGTACGGAGCTTAATCTTTATAATCCAATATTCCTAATGGGACTTAGTGTTGTGCCTAGCCTCTAGCCAAGTCTTCCCGGGGATTTTAACTATTTTGACAGGTCGGGGACCTATTTTGACGGCTTTTACAATATAGTCGCAAGTCAGTTGTTGGGGAGAGTTATGTTCGGAGGCCGTGATTACGTCACAGTGATTCAAGTTTTGAAACTTAAATGTTTCTTATTTGAATGTTTTGCACAAGTTGAGTTTGCCCTGAAACAATTGGTGTTTTCCGTTAGGATGAACAATACATGACTCATTACCTGCGACGCAACCAGGGCATGGTCTGCTGCGGCGCATTGCATACTCGTGTGGCGAATGGCTCGAAGCATGAGCAGAACTTGGCAAGTTGCCGCAAAGGATTTAAATACTAGAAGCATAACTTTACGTATGACTCAGCATGGTCTGGAAGTGGTGAAATTATGCTGTCGTCGAAATGGCTGCTTTGGAGAGTTCTCGTGTTGTGCACAAGTGGACAGAATTGAACTTGTAGAACAAGGTTTTGAGCTTCTCATTTTGTCTCTGCATTTGTCAATATCGGATATAGACGCAATTAATTTCACAACAACTACTAAAAGACGTATGTCAGATATTATGCACGCGTGCATTATTGTTTGAAATTCCCTAATTTATTTTAATTCATAATATCTTTGTGCACTTTGTATAGTTGTGCGAAATTTGTGTCTTACCGACTTCAATGTTAAAAGTTCCAGTGGATGCTTTGAGTCTGACGTCCACTTAAAGTTTATAAATTCGCTTGATAATCAACAAAATGTGTGAAAAAGTTTAACAAAAATTGAAATGTAGTAAAATATTTCTGATCTATTAATACGTTTCATGTCATAACCATGAACTTTCAGTTTCATGATTGTGCAAACATTCGAAGAAGAAAAAAAGCACGACATTTATTGTGATTCGTAAGAGTCAAACTATTTCACAAAATGAAAAGATGCATTTAAGCATTACTCATATACTGTATTTGCAGATTGAATCTTTCATTATGGAAATGATACTTTAAACGTGAAATGTTACAAACAAATTGAAACTTTTTTAGGTAATGTGGCATGCGGTTGAAGGATTGGGCAGAAGTCGGCTTTATGACTAAGATTACTACGTATGGCTTGTGTGTTTAATTTAGGAAAACAATATATTCTTTAAAAGATCTTTTTACAACTTACAGACATACTTAAAGCAATTTTTAAGTTAGAGGGAAGACATTACACCATCCATACATCTGTCTTCACTCAGTAACTCTGTATTTTACAGAGTGAAAGAATACTCTTAACTTCGGTCAAAGATTGGTATAGAGAGATCTGAGGGAGTCAGGTTCAATGCACAAATCTGTGAAATAGTTATAGCAGAAACATAGGTGGTAAATCCACCTCGTCAGATCGAAAAATCCCTAAAATGAAAAAACGTTACAAAATGGGTCTAAAAGGCTATTGGTTGCTCAAGAAAATACGTTCAGAAAGCCTATGGTACGGAATCAAACCAGAACCACAGTTTTGGACAGATGGCACTTGGTGAAACACTTAGACCGTGTAGTGGTTCTCGCCTTATTTCCGAGATGTGGGTAGCTACAGCACTCACATAATTTTTTGAACGCTTATCCAACGACCTTTCGCCTACCCTGTAGCCTCGTATTTCCTAGAGCAGGGGTTCTCAAAACCTTTTTAAGCATGTGGCCTGGTTAATAAACGAACAGAAGGTCCGTGGCCAGCCGACTGTGCAATTTCACCAATGGGGCAACTGTTGCACATGCACCGAGCAGATACAAAAACAACTAAAACAATATTTAATAGCACAACGTGCACTACAATCAATGCGAAGGTTGTGTCTGTTCGTTGTTAGAAAGCATAGATATTCGATGCCCAACACATGATAATGCATAGATCAAGTCATTTTCCACATTAAGCCTGCTTGTAGATTTTGTTTTCATGGCAACAAGAGCCGCTTCTCTATCTCAAAATAGCTTCAGCAATTGTATGTTGTGCACAGTGTGCTTGGCTACATCAAATTTCAATGTCACAACAATTTCTAACGCACAGTGACGAAAACGAGCGTATCATGACGTTTGTAGCTCAAGAGCTACTTTCGTTTTCAATAAGGTTCATCGTGCAAGATGTACTCAATTTCTATTATTCCAGGCCGTGGTCCATCAAAAATCCTTCTGTGGCCCACAGGTTGAGAAACCCTTCCCTAGAGTACTTTGTGTGCGCATTGGTTTATTGATTGATTGATTGATTGATTGGTTTATTGTTTCATATGACTCATCTTATAAGTAGAAACAATATAAAGAGTCATCGCACAATAAGGAAACCAATTGTCAGTGAATATTAGCATGAATGAAAGCACAATGGCATAATAATTAATTAATTTAAGCAAAGAACGTCGCTGTGTCATGAAGGATTGGTGAAAGACCATATTTATCATCTAGTCAATCAACCCCGTTTACCACTTTTTGAAACGTGTTGAAGAGCAACCGATGGAGATCAAATAAGCACAGTTAAAAAAAACAAACAAGCAAACAGAGAACAATGTGAGGTAAATTTACGGCTGCAGAGAGCATGCTTATGTACACAAAGGTATGGATCCAATTTAGTAGAGAAAGTTTTGGTGTAGTCATAAATTATTTAAGCAAAGGAAAAAATGATGTGATACAAAAGAATGACAAAAAACAAACTATGCAGTGCAATTTCATGCCAAAAATGGGATGGGCACAGGAAAAAATGAGAAGCTAAAGTAAAGATGATACATAGAAAATAACAAATTTACAATCTTCAATTTACTGAAACTCTCAGCATTTGATTCTTGATAAGTGAGCTTTTGCTAAAATACATAATTATGTATCTTTTTCATGTAAGAGCGCAAACATTTGTTGCCACATTTTAAGCAGCAAACTTCAAGAGCGATTGATCGCTGAAGGTTTCTGAAAATACAACAGAAACAAAACTAAGCGTTTTACCAAGCGCAGCTAAAAAGAAAAAAACTAAGCGTTTTACCAAGCGCAGCGCAATTAAACTGACAGGCCTCACTATCAGTTAGGTGAGCGTGCGCCAAACAATCAAAAATGAGAGAATCCCACAGTTGCGGTTATTTCAGTTAAATAAATACAGGCTCAAAGGCACGACTATGGTGGCCCATGGCTGTCAAGGGCATTTTTCAATTTTTGTTGCGTTTTCAGTTTCATTTTCATATTCATTTCCATTTCGATTTCAATTTCGTTTTCAATGAAATTTTTTATATCATTTTAAAATCACGACAGCTACTTACGCCACGACTTCAATGTCGATTGGCGAACTGCAACTGCTCTCTAATTCTCCGACAGCAGATGATAAAGCGTACTTACCAAAACGATGTGGCTTCCGAAGCTCATATTTTCGGTCTTTAATTTTGCAGAAAGCTCGCTGGTTCAAATGGCCGAATTTAGAACGTACGCTTAAGAGCCGAAAGCATTGCTGACTGGGACATAGATGGTGCGATAGTTTCATGTTTGCATGTGTGTTTACACGAGGTGAAAACAGAAAATCCAATCGTTTATTCATACCTGCACTCGCAGACTTTAAGGGAAAACGAAATCGCCTAGACCTGGTCACGAACTGCGCTTACAAACACAAGCTGGCAATGAAATTGTCGAGTCAGGAAAGGTGACACCATCTGTCACATGCTCTAAATTAAAGTTATGCTTTAAGACGACAGTGAAAAATGTAACAAATCCCTTGACCCTAGAAAGAGGGTGGCATGAAATTCGGTGACACAGGTGAATTCGATTCGTCGCTGCGCGCTTTTAACCGACCGGACGGATTGAGCATATTTACTTCTAACGTCATAATATCCGCAAAACATACATATGTGATGAACCACATTGGCATACTAACACTATTGGGAAGCATCCAGATTAACATTCACATTGCCAGGAGTATTCCGACAATTGGCTACAAAAAATTTAAACATGAAAGAATGCAAAGACTGAATTGAAAAACCACCAACCAACATTTCTATTCCATTGTGATCTCACAATTATGCGGATTGTCTAAGTCTAGTTAAACTGACTACAACCACTCCGTAAATGATTACAGATCCAACAACAGTATACACACGGAAAAAGATTTACAGAGGTGACAATGCATGTACATAATCTACGCCATTACGCAAATTTCAATCATATCGACACTTTGCTTTTACGTTTCAAGATTTCGACACACCTGGAGCCACAAATAGCTCCNAGAAATCAAGTCCAAAATCTGTTTCTTCCCATCTTTCACCAAGTCCATTGAATCTTTACGCACTCAACAATCCATACTNNTAACTTATAAGATCCGTCTAACACCTCTCTCACTCAACAATTCACAGTGTCCGATAGGGAGACCAGTTAAGTCAAGGCCTTTTTCTCCTGGCCACTGAACAATTCAAACTCCAAAATATCATATGTTCGAGGTACTTACGTTCTCATAATTTCATTAATCTGATGTTCGAGCAACTACTGACAACTGATATTACTTCATGAACAGCGTGTACAGATTAGCACATTAGCCAAAAAACAACAGTTTTTCACATATCATCTGTCTTTCCAAAATAATTTCCACAGTCAACAACATCAATTCTTTTCTCCATCAATCGTTTTCAGTTCTGCGAAGTACGTGAGGTCTTATTCAAATATAATCTGGTGAATACTGATGTGTTTGGGACAGTTTGCCAGTACTCAAAAATTTAAAATCAAAGCCGATTGATTTTGGTGCAGCTCAGACTTTTTTCAAGCTCAACCTGAAACTCTCACTCACTCACTCACTCACTCACTCACTCACTCACTCACTCACTCACTCACTCACTCACTCACTCACTCACTC
>JGI24021J15306_10007736_pt1 | contig 13123 bp, 7 predicted proteins | sample Ectturendosymbi1_FD_15306 | JGI IMG/M metagenome (IMG submission 15306) | reverse complement strand
TCAACATCATTTCTCAGGTTTTTTTTCTTAGTATTGGCTAGTGGGCCAATCCCTGAAGACTTTGGTGCTTCGTACCCCCTGCTTTGGCTCCTCGTACCCCCGGTTAAGAACCACTGGTTTAGCCACATTGCTTATTTACCAGCTTCTTTATACACGTGTCTGGTTTGCTTCACCTGCTTTTTCTGGTTTAACACAGTTGGTTGTAACTGGCCTAGAACAGTTGGTTATAACTGGCCTGTTGGAACTTTCCAACTTTTCCAATATTTATCATTTTCCAACTTTTCTATTATTTATCATTTTCAAATATTTACAAGTAACTTTTCATTAGCTTATGTTCTTTGATTGAATTTTGTGATAATTTGCACCACTGTCTGTTATCAAACTTCGTTTAAGATATATATATCTATATTTGCTTGTTGTTGCTGACATTTTTGTTGCTTTTCTTTGTCAATTGTTCAAACCTGTTTTCCCTACTTATTGTGAAGGGTTTGATTTAATGACTTTGCTGATCCTAACCTCTCTTCATTTACTGTGTAGTTTCTTGAATAATTTTAATTTCAACAAATCAAATCAACATTCTGGTTTTGAACCATGGGCGTTGGAAGGAGGGCCTTGGCCTTCCCTGGATTTTAAAATTTTCAGCAAAAAAGGGTTGTTTTCTTAGTTTCGAGTAGGAAAAAACAAATTTTCACCACTTTTGGCCACCCCTGGAAACAATCCTTCTGACGCCCATGTTTCAAGCAATCAGGAAAGAGTTGTGAGTCAAAAATCAACTATCTCAAAACAAAACATCTTACATGAACTCAGAGATTTCAAAGGCTTTCTGCTGTACAACAGGCCTGAGTCCAGTAACAATCACAGAGCCATCAGACTTTGTTTGCACAAGCATTGAGTCAGTTGATTGGAAGATGTTGCTATTCATATTCTGAGCTTCAGTCAGCAGATCGTTATTGAATGTACAAGAGGTGGATGCAAATTGGGATAGAAAACGTTTCATCGAATGATTGCATTTTTCCTCAAACCCTGACTGGCAAAAGAAAGTTGAAAATAAACCAACACGGGGTGTTGACAGTTGTAGCAAAATTTATTGCTTTTTGTAGATTAGCTTGCACAGCACATTCTTATTCATTCCAATTTATGATTGCCTCAAAAAAATACTACAAAAGATTGTCTTTGTCTTCAAGTAACTAGTCTCCACAAAGGCGACACAGTCTAACGAGCAAATTAGAATTAGCAAATCAATCAGCAATTTTTTAAAATATGAACTTGATTTCATATAACACTACGTATCCTCTGTCCTGAAATTTTAATTCAAATAGAACAAAAGATTGTCAATAAATTGCAAACAAAAAACTATAAAATTAAAATTCTCACCTAAATCATTTAACTAAAGAAATACAGAAAATCTACATAGAAGTTGTGGACTACCGTCTGGACAAATTGATTTCTTGTACACAACCAAAAAGCTTCAGACATAAAATTAGGTAAGAGGAATACCTTGTCATGAATAAATGTAACTATTGTTTGTAACATTTGTGAGTAAATCTTAGGGCAATACGTTTAGTCTAAGTAAACCCAACTTCACAAAATTTCTAGAACATTTCCATCACAAAACTAGCCACACTGCTTGTTCAATAAATGACTACTGCTTAAGAAAATTAAAATCTGCAGGTTTTTACTTATTTATTTATTGGCCGCAGACTTATGGTCCGTATCGTAAGGGTAATCAAATAACACATGAGCACAAAAATGGTTAGTCATAGTGCATTACAGAGTAGGTGTTTTAATAAACACAATCAACACTGAGAGTGGAGCAAAACACTTATACAGTGCCCCAACTATTAATTCATTCACTCATCGTCATAGAGGGATTTGGCAGTGGGAGAGAAATGAAGACATTCTGACATCAGGTTTTTAGGTAAACGGCTAACAGAAAAAAAAATTGAATGGGGTTCTCAGTGGTGCACAAAAACATGTAAATTGTTTTGATCAAGGTTTCAAATGTTTAAGTGAGACATTTAGCATGAGGTTGACAGCTATTTGTTTTCAAGAAATTTAACAGCAAGGTTTGGCAGTTGGTATTTTACTAGTTACATCTATTCACTTGTTACATGTTTGGTTTGCATACATCATCTACATGTTGGGGGTGATAGATAGGCACCACAAATATTCAGAAGACATTGCAATCCACTAATACTAGAGCTCAACACACATATATCATCAGCAAACATTAGATCATTCACAAGCCGTATTTCCCACAGTGCACCCAACTTTGGCTAAACCCAACTGGTTTGAGAGTTCATCAAGGTAAACGGCAAATAAATATAGACTCGGAACTCCCTCTTTCCTTACCCCATTGGTTATAGTAAAAGGGGATGAAAAGTTAGCGCTCCATTTTGCTTGCATGGCCTGTTGCCTCCAACTTATTAGCAGTCTTACTATGCACATTGATACATTGCGCTTAATTGGTTTAGTGAACAGGATGTTGTAGCTAGTTCTGTCAAATGCTTTAGACCAGTTATGTCCAACCAAGATTGCTTACTGAGTCAAAAACTATGTCCCTATCTTGATCAGGGCTGCACATTGAATGACACATTAATGAGGGCCACACATTGAATGACTTACTTTGATCTTAGCAAACTAAATTTGCAGGTAGTTTAAGCTAATGTACTGAAAGTGTTCAAATCCTAACTGCAATGGTAACGACTGTTTGGCACCTTCAACCACTCTGTAGGTTAAGTGTGATTTCATAGGCAAGGAACAAAGGTAGAAATCTGAAAACATGCAAAACGTTTTGCTCCAAGGTGTCAGTAGACATATGGAATCTCCCAGCACGCAGTACAGACATGATAATATGGCACCGAGGTCCATGGCATCAAAAACGTCAAACTCAAGATTATCAAAATAAAGACAGGTTGTTGGTATTGTGGCAACCTCTCAGTTAGCGTTGCACTGAATGCAGCCACAATTGGTGAGATGCAGAACAAAATGTAATGTTCAAACAATTTGGAGATGATAGTTGCAAAAGAAACAGGTCTATGGTCCCAAGCATCACTTACGTCTCCATTCTTATTTTTCCAAATAGGTACAATTTCATCTTTCTGTTTTACTTAATGTTATTGCTTACATAGTTTAATATGGTTTAATGACCTGCAGAAAGAAACATACAATAAAAGTTTGATAAATCATGAAAAAATGGCTTTGTATTAGTTATATTTCCATTAGATAAGGAGCATCACCCAAGTATCAAAAATAGTAAGATAAAAGCAATAAAAATCAAATCACCAACAATGCAACCCACTAAGAAAAAAGACCTCGGTAAAGGTAGCCAACAGTCCGCTCAGCCGACATTTAAAAAAATTGCCCAAACAACAAAATCTTGCCAATCCAGAATGGGACAAAATCAGGTTACAAAGTAGCATGTACAAGGTATAACGATGAATTTAAATAATTTTCAAGGTGAACAACTTTGAAAAACAATTTGAAAAAATGTAAAAACATTTGTGATTTCATCCAGAAAAATAATTGTTCCGGTAGCTACCAGATAAATTTTTCAACACAGGCTAATTTATTTTATTCACACCAATCAAATGAAACCATTTTCAAAGTTGACAAATAGGGAAAAAGTCATGAAAAGTCGTTACAAACTTTTTATAGTTTTTGCGAAAAATTGTGCGTCGGCATGCCAACTTTCCAGCGTGATATCCATTTCATCCAGCTCAGAACAGAAAGATTTTTCAACACAGACTGATTGATTTTATTCATACCAATGCAATGAAACCATTTTCAAAGTTGACAAATGGGGAAAACGTTAAGAAAAATCGTTACAAACTTCACAGCTTTTGTGAAAAATTGTGCATCGCCATGGAAGCCTTTCAGCGTGATATTCATTCCATCCGGCTCAGAACAGAAAGATTTTTCAACACAGACTGATTGACTTTATATACCAATGCAATGAAACCATTTTCAAAGTTGACAAATGGGGAAAAGTCATGAAAAGTCATTATAAACTTTTATAGTTTTTGTGAAAAATTGTGTGTCGCCATGGCAACTTTTTAGCGTGATATTCATTTCATCCGGCTCAGAACGGAAGGATTTTTCAACAAAGACTGATTTATTTTATTCATACTAATGCAATGAACCCATTTTCAAAGTTGACAAATGAGGAAAAAGTGATGAAAAATCGTTACAAACTTTTTATACATTTGTGAAAAATTGAGCGTTGCCATGGCATAATGATAGTGACTGAGATATTGACGAAAAGAAGGTTTTTAGTAATGGTGGCCTAAATTTGTATATTGAGGGGATTGCCCCCCTGGGATGACAGAATGGCATCAATATATCTTAGAGGTAAAAAAACAGCAAAAAAACTAAACTTTTTACAAATGGTATTGCACACCTATTGGTCCCTGCTGTCAGACTTCGCACTTTGGCTGCCAAGCTTTGCTTGTTCAAAATCACATTTGGTGCCAGTTGGTTTTGGGCTGTTTTCTCACCACATAACAAAGAGATTGCAAAAGGCATTGGCAAGTTAACACTGCAAAGACTACATTACGTGATTTCACACAGCTATTAAATCAAAATATCTACCTTTGACACCATGAAGTCAGGATTTTTCCACTTTACACAATTATATGTAGGGAGCACTCCACACATCGGCAGCCTTATGTGACATCACATAATGTGGCAGAGAATGTGTTAAGAAAAGATTTATCAGTGAGTTTCACATATATCAGTGAAAAAATAGCAAATATAATGCTATCAACAATGAAAGCTACAAAAAACAAGATTTATTACATTTTGACATGGGAAACAAAATGCATCGACAAGCTAGCTGTATGGCATTACAAAATTCAGTTTTTAATTTCCTTCCTCATTCTCGATACCTGATATAGAACAAATGCAATTCACAATGCAGCCTTCAAAAACACAAAGATTATGTAAATGCCACAAAAATTACAAATTACAAAATTTTTTAGCAAAACCAAATAGTCAATTTAAGAAAAATGCATGATGCTCCCAGCAAAAACCTCCTTATTTTACAACAAAATTTCCTGGAGTCAAAACACTTACCAGAAATGTAGTAGGTGTTACTAAAATCTTTCCGATCTTTGACACAGAAATCTCTATTAAAGAGTATTTCGCAAGATCTTTCAAAACTTCATCAAAAAAGTGCTTCTTTTTGTCAAGGAAATTTGCAACATGAATGTCACATTGATAACCATATGTTTCAGCATCCATTTTATTTGAGCAAATTAATTACAACAATGGTCTTGTAGCACTACAAAAATGTTTCCATCCTGGGTGAAACAACACAATACAATACTTCTTTTAATTTGTCAAATATAAATTGTGATGAAATAATTGTACACACATGCTATTGTGTGTTGGGAAAAATTCAAAGACAATAATAAAAAAATTGCAATGCACTGATGATGATAACAGGAGTTATCAAAACATTTGCAATATGTCATTTGTATCGTTTTCTTTGGCCGTGATTTTCATTATAAGGCTATTCAGCACTTCCGCTTTTCATGTACCAAAATTGTAATAATGCCACTGCTATGGGGTCATTCCATGTCAACTGATCGAAAAAAACTTTTTTGTCACCAATATAACTTCAAAATCAAAGTAATCTCATAGTACTTGTTTAATTGTTATGAAATTTTGAAAATAATTTGCCTCATATCTTTTCTTCACAAATGAATAAAAATTACTAAGCTCCATGCACTTCTCCTAGTTCAGGGTAAAATAAAAAAGGTAGTTCTTCAAATCAATCATGTATGACCAAATTTTGAATGCTAATAACTCGATGTGTACAGGTACTATTGAAATATGTAATACATCATTGGAAATCTCTTGTTGAAGAGATTTTCGTTACAAATATCTATGTTTTATTTTGTTTATTTCGATAAATGCACATAAAATTAACAAGATGAAGTCATAGTTTTGTTCCATTATACAATGTTAGTTAATCAAGTCATTAATATCATTTTACTTTGTTTGTACCTGTTCTGTGAAAATCATTTTATTTTGTTTGTATCTGTTCTGTGAATATTATTTTATTTTGCTTGTGTTGTTTTGCTCTCATGTTGTTTCAGGCCAATGAAGATGAGCAACCACCACCTTCGACTCAGCAGTGGCAGAACCATCTCTAAGCAAACATCCAGATGATCGTCTGGTCATCCAACCAGTTTTGTTGCTGCATAACTTGCCCTAGACAAACTGCTTTTGAGCTTATGTTTGCATGGATTCAAAATGGTTATGGTAACCCGGACGGAGTTTCATTTCGGCTGGGTTTGCACTTCCTTCATACAGCTCAGTTCCATGATTCCTAGTTGGAAGGCAATGAAAACCACGGGTTCACAGGTTCCTTCAAATCCATGTGTCAAACTCACGGCCTGGCAATGAAAACCACAGGTTCCTTCAATTCATGTGTCAAACTCAAGGCCTGTGAATGAAGTATATTTGGCCTGTGGGATGGTATTTAGTTGTATCATTATAACTGGCCTGCACATATAGTCACATGTACCACCATAATACTACAAGATCCACAATGCACTGCGAGTGCATTTGTGTGCATCGTCGTCTGTTAAGTATGCTGTAGCACAGCAAGCAAGGTTGTAATTTTAAAATTTGATCCAAAGATACCTGAATCTCAACTCCCATGTAAGCAAGAGACTTTTGTCTAGTCGCCAATCTTTTTCACTTACGGGCTCATAAGCAGCAGATTTTTTGTTTTCCTAAAAAAAACAGATGAATTAGCTGTTGTTTTTCTTCACAGGGCCCCAAAAGATTGTTGGGACCACCACATGACCTCACAATGCTCTCCAAAAATATATATCTGGAAGTACAAGACTTTCTGCATCTTTTGATGCTTCGATTAGCTCTCTTGCACTATCGGCTAAAGAATTTATGGCGAAACTATGCAAGCCACTTCAGTGGCTTTTGCGGTCCTTGCAAAGTCATTATAAGTGCCAAATAGCCAAAAGGATTAATCTTGACATAAAAACTGACCGAAATGGTTTTGTAACAATAAAACGATGATTGCAATCATCTTTCCACTTTTTTGAAATGCATTATCAACTCTTACTAATTATTTTTCTTAGTAGGGAAAAAATAGCCTATTGGTGCATCAAAACATCACCCAAACTGCCAAATTTAGCAGTAATAATTGTGCTAATTAAAGATATTAATTACATCCTTCATTGCACTTCTTCATTAGAACAGGGTTATTGGAGGGGTTTTATGTTAAAGTTAGAGTACATCAAGGTTCACTGGCGTGTCTGTCAGTGTCTGCAACCGTAGTTGATGAAATCACAACAAATGCTAAAGCAGATTTGTTGAAGGAAATCCTATATGCAGATGACTTGGACCTGATGAGTTCAACCATCAAAAAATTAAGAGAAAAGTTTCACAAATGGAAAGCAGCATTTGAGAGTAACAGGATGAAGGTTAAACTAGGAAAGGCAAAAGTGATGGTTAGCAGATCAGGAGAGATGACAACATTTAAGATAGATCCATGTGGCATATGTGGGAATGGAGTAATGGCTACTCAATCTTGTCATTGTGCATGAATCATAGAAAATGGATTGAATGGAAGATGCACAAAGATCAAGAGAGTCATCCATAGTTTGGCAAATAAATTTGTGCTCAAAATAGGAAAGTTGTAGTAAAAGCAGTTGAGCCTATTAAAAAGTTATGGAACAGAATGGGCACGGTGAATTGGTTCAGTTGGTTAGGTGACAATATCAATGCTAGCAGAGGGTGTAATACAGCAGTAGCAGCTAGAACTATACTTGGATAGATGAAATGCAGAGAATGCAAATAAGTTCTAGATGGGAAAAAGTTCTCATTGAATATGAAAAAAAGGGTCTAATGGACATGTGTGAGATTGGCTATGCTGTATGGCAGTGAGACAGTGTTTGAGGGAGATGAGGTGTTAATTCTGAGGTAAACCATGAGAGATAAGTTAACACTTTCGCTACCGGCTGACATATATATACGTTGTGTGAATTTGTTGTGTTCCCAGCCAACATAAATATACGTTTTTGTTAATTAAAAGTTCTTGGAAACATACAAATACATTCTTATACAAATTTCACAGTGATATTTAATCTAAAAATGTAGCCCTAAGCTGAGCTTATATGTAACTTTAGGTTTTGGAATGAGAATCCAAACTCTTTGTGGCTTAGAAGCTGTATAAATGCATGGTGCTTTCGAGTTGGTCCACCTAGGCGGGACCAGGGTCCAGCAGCAATGAATGTGATTTTGTGCAATGTAAATGCTTTGATATGCTACCAAATGCTAGGAAAACATGTAAGAATGTGCCAGAAACATTTCTGTAAGCATGTTCAGGCATGTTGATAAAGTTTTATTGTTTGATGCCAGTGTATACTTGCTTTTATTGTCTTAAAAAAGTGAAATTTTTGCAAAAAAGTGGCTCTGGTAGGCCCAGGCTTGTTGCAGTGATATGTAGCCTAAAATGTTTTGAAATTTATGTGATATGTTGACAATTGATTAGTGTAAAGGCAACAAAATATTTGCAAGATTTACCGTTTTAGCCTAAACCCAGAAAACACCCAGCAGTATCTGCCTTCTGCAGAAGCAGACAGCATTTGAATTTTCCGCCAGGACCACTTGGGACCTGTGGATATCACCACAGGGAAAACACCCGGTATCGAAAGTGTTAAGATAATGCAAAACTGATAGACAAAAAACACTGATGAATTGATGAACATGCTGGGACTGAAAAAAACTGTGGAAAATCTGGCAAAAGCAAGTAGGGTGCAGTGGTATGGACATTTTTTAAGAGATATGAGGATGATGCCCTAAGAAAATCGCTGAGTTTCAAGATGTAAGGTCAGAGAAAACAGCATTTTCTATGTATACCATTTGATGTGCATCATCCAACTTTTTTTATCAGCTCACTACAAAGGTCTGATGCTATCACAGGCTTACATATAAGGTTTACGTTTAAGGCTTACATATAAGGTTTACGATTTAGGTTTGGTTTAGGGTTTCTAGTTTAGGTTTTTGGTTTAGGTTCAGGGTTTAGAGTTTAGGGCAGTGTTTCTCAAAGGGGTGGAATCGCTCCCTTGGGGGTGATTTTGAATTACAAGGGGGCAAAAAACAAAGGGGGCAATAGGGGGGTGAAACAACATGGAGGGGCGAAAATGCTCAACCACTAATCGATCACTGAGTTAACTTCAGTTGCCTAATATTATGACTTGTTAATTTCTTGCAAATTTTGTTTTACTATGATAATCGTTTGAGGTTGTTGCTACAGCAATTTATCTGTTAAATTTTTACTCTGGATTGTCTATGTGCCCGGTTACAGCGTGGATAAATCAGGGCTGCAGAGCCGTCGTAAAAATGACACAGTTCCGCCTCCAGAGATGTTGGTTTTCATGAACATGGCTCTGACTCCGGAGCTCTCTTTTTTCATGGCTCCGGCTTCTGGTCGTTTTCACACATTAACATTTTATTGACTTGGTGTGCCTCAAGTTGAATAGAAAATGCATTAAATCAAGTGCACAAAACTAAGAGAATACACCAAACCTTTTTGAGTAATTTAATCTGTTAGTTTTTTACAAGCAGCACTGTTACCATGAGGAATCACCGAAAAAACAACAATCACAGATTCAGACGATTCGGAGAACAGTCACTAGCAGAAACGTAACTCAAGATAACAGTAACATAAACAATTTCTGAAAAGGAAGTCGCTGGTTTTGCCGTCAATGACTGAGGACCTTGTGTTATTTCTTACGACCAGAATCAAGAAAATGGCTGTTTGGAAAAATACATTTGTGTCAGACCATTTAAAAGCAGACCAGTCCCAATTAACCAAGTGTTTTGCACTCATTGCATGTTTTCCCTGTTGCAGCCTTGGTGATTTCAGCTAACAGTGCTGCCAAGGCAAACCATGCAAAGAGCGCAAAACACATGGTCGACTCTCATGTGCTCTTTCAAACACGCACACATTTGCATTAACACAAATGCAAAGATGTGTTTAAAAGCCCTTTGTTTTTAAAGAATTAGTATGAGAAAAAATTCACATTTGAATTTTTAAAAATAGCTGAAAACTTCTGATTTCTTTTCTTTTGCACTCAATATAAGCAGTGATGAATCGCAAGGAAAGCACCATTCAACACGCAAAACTTAGGAGAAAATAAGAATGATAGTCACCGTGCTGAAAACAGATTTTTTCCACAGATGAAAACTTCAAGAAAAGTTCACGTTTGTTTACATTGACTTTTATACCCTCCTGATAATGTACTGCTATGCAAAGCAATGCTAATTTACTACCAATTATTTATAACTTTCATGTTACACTACTGCTTGTAAACGTAATGTTTCCCAGTGAACTTTGCCAATAATCTGGAAAACCTTGCTAGTAAGCTTAATGGTTTCTAATAAAAATTCCTACTTTACAATGACATGCCGTGCATTTTACGCTTAAATCTACAATGGTATCATATCTTAATCATACTCCCTGCTAAGAGAATGACTACACAGCTACAAAAGCTTTGGATATTTTATTGTATACCTACTCATTATAGCTCTGTTCTTTTTAGATTGCTACACTACTACAGACCTGGTTTGATCATTCTGACTAGAAAGTAAGAAGCTGTGGCAGTTGCGTTTTTTTTACTTCTACAACAGTGGTTCACAACCATTTCGCTGAAGGGAGCCAAATCCAGACCTAAGATTTTGTTATAGGGCCCACAAAAAATTTTTCCGCAAGTCAATTGACACGTTTTGTTTTATTGCACTATCGAAGCCTGTCACACAAAATATTAGAGGCGTCACTGAAAGACTGCCTAACGAAAGGAATCTTTTCCCAGCAAAGAATCAGACACCAAGCTCTTACAGAGCATATATTTCGCCTACGAAGTAGGCGTCGGAAGGATTTTTTCCAGGGGGGGGGCAGTAAGGAATTTTCCCAAAAATTTTTCCAGGAGGAGGCCAAAAGTGGTTTAATTTGTTTTTCACCCCTCGAAATTAAAAAAACAACCATTTTTTGCTAATATTTTCAAAATCCAGGGGGGCCAAGGCCCCTCCCTTCTGATGCCCATGTAGGCGTCATCAGCTCTTATTCAAATAGAATGTTACAGAAAGATAGATTGCTAAAAGCCGCACAAAGGATGTTTGGGAGCTGCATGCAGCTATTAGAACAGTGTTTGAGAACCATTGTTCAACCAATAACACCACGCCTGCCGGCTACGATGTCACAGCCTTACAGATTATTAAACCAAAGAAACATCAAAGGCTAGACCATGGTCATAACAGACCAGTTCATAACAGACCACATGACATGTGTGGATCATCCTGCAAACATCCCACTTTTGCGTTGCTAGTTATCTTTTTCGTTGCTAGTTATCTGCGTTGCTATTTGCGTTGCTAGTTTTCTTAGCAACGCAAAACTAGCAAATTGCTTGTAACAATTGCATTGCTAGTTATCTTTTTCGCATGGCCCTATCATTAACTGAAATGTGTCTTAATGTTACCTTGTTTACGGACACCTGACTTGATAAACGTACTGTTTTTTCGGTGTCTTGGCAGACTGTTTAGTGTTTAGTATGAAAATGCAAATTAATGCAATACCTTCCTTATCGCCAATAAACTTCCTACTAGTACTACTACATTAATAACAGACCACGTCCATAACGCAATATATTCATAACAAACCCGTTATGAAGGTTGTCTGTTTTGAACAAGGTCTGTTATGAACGGGTCTGTTACGAACAGTCGAACAGGCCTGTTTCGAAAGGGAGTCGCGACTACATGAATGGAGCTGTCCATGAAAGTGCGAAACCAGACTATCGTTACGGGGAAACCCCCATAATGAATAAGATCATCGCTTGCATCAGTGATTCCTATAAAATGGATGGCCAACTCCATTGTCTTCATTGTTATGGCCATGCATCAGTGCGACTTCACTCCGCGATTACAAATGCAAGACAAAGCTTTGTAAACACTGTACAGCATCCCGTAATTACCAGCATTCTTTGCAACCAACCAACCACGCAATGTGCGTGTTTTCACAATTTTTTATTTTTGTAGGTTCTGCAGTGTTTGAAGACCGCATGCTGTTTGTGTTTCTACAGCAAACAAGTGTGTTCCCTAGCCAAAACAGAGGACGCTGATGTCAACTTCGCGAGACAGATATAATGCTCTGCCGAAACTAACCACCTAATAAGCTATTAAAGTCAAAGAAATCTCTGATGTAATATGACATAATGTGCGCAGCTATTCTTTTCGTGATACACGGGAATCTGTGCAACCTTGTTTTATTCAGGCAGGTGAAAGTCGATCCAAGGGCGTACGCAAGGGGGGATTTGGGGTTAAACCCCCTTGAACTTGACGTTTTACAAAACCTTTATTACCTGCGCAAAGGAGATTAATTGTTTTTGCATACCTTTTGCTTGTTAATTTGTTGACGCAATGCAAACACGACGGAATGATTTTGCATGCAAATTTCAAGGAACATAGTATGTGGGCCAAAAAGTAATAATTAGGTTTTGGTGGGAATCTGGGTTATCGTTTGCGTAAAGAAACCACCTCGCCACTTTTTGCAGACCTTTCGTCCAGCACTACGCATGTTTAGGATTGTGTTCTGCGATAGTTCACTTTATCTGATACAGTTGTCTTTATTTTGTCTGCTGAGGCTGATCATCACAAGCGATAACCGCAACGGCTACATTACCAACTTCTGTGGCATGATGGAACTATTAGACGAGCTCAAAAACAGCAGTTGTTAACACAGAAGTACCCATTTGATAATGTCTCAGCAGGGAAAAAGAAAAACTAAAAGTTTGCTAGACTTCTGTACAACAAAAATTGAAAGTTTTCTTGCGTACTTCATGCGCATTCTCAATTCTTGTGTAGTTTAGCAAGATTCGATCTTGCAAACTGGGGTGTGTGTTAGACAGTCCAGCCGCACACTTTTGATGCTCGACTGCTCGTATTCGACAAGACATTGGCAGTGATGGAGTCTCGAGACTTGGTCTCGGTCTCGAGACCCGTTTTTTGAAGTCTCGGTCTCGAAGGTCTCAGGTCTCGTCTCGGTCTCGGTCTCGAGCTCTTCGTCTCGAGACTTTGCATAGGTTATTTTTTATGA
>JGI24021J15306_10007734_pt1 | contig 13127 bp, 8 predicted proteins | sample Ectturendosymbi1_FD_15306 | JGI IMG/M metagenome (IMG submission 15306) | reverse complement strand
TCTAAAGTGTGGTGCATAAGCATCACACCATATCGAGCTAATTGTAATTAGATGATTATTTGTGATTCATAAGCAACAGGCAATGAGCCATTATCAATTGATTTATTTAGCTGAGTTACTTAATTAGGGGACTTGCTTATTTAGGCCCAGGTACTTACAGACATGGGAGCAATTAGGAGGGGGACACGGGGGAAGTGTCAGTAAATAGGGTGCATGCATTCAAGTGTTCAAGTAAATCGGGTGCAAAAGTCCGTCAAAATGTCTTTAAGGGTGCACCGTAACAAAAAAGGTTGAAGAGCACTGGTTCAGCGACTAGAATTAAGCTTTCCGACACTGATTCGCAGCCACCCGTCTTTGGTCTCCTAACCATGCGTCACAGTAATTTAAGCATTCTGTTTGTGGTAATTTCCACTGCTTGTGTTTTTGGGCCATCTGTCGTGATAAAAGCTTGTGGTTAGCTGTCTGAAACGACGGCGTCGTGTCGTGAGTTTTGCAACGGCTAAGCTCCATCATCACCACCACGATCTTGGTACATGTTTTTTAATAATTATAAGCTTTAGGTTTTCTGTAAGCTTGCGAGGAATCAGCCGACTGGGCTCCGCTTTAATATTTTCGCAATGATTGAAACTTGCACATATCTGTATTCAAGTTACTACTCTCCGCATGTGATACAAGCAAGGAATGTCTCTGCAAATTTTTAATAGGAAATCTTGTTCGATTGGAATCTATTTGAATGAGGTAAATATTCAAATCTATTTGAATAGGATTCAAGGACTGACGATGCGTAGTGGTACTTGTACTCAATTTCCTATTAAAAATTTGCAGGTGGATACCTTGCTTGTCTCACATGCGGAGAGTAGTTCTTTAAACGCGATCGTGGGATTTAGGAAAACGTCCTCAAACACAATCGATGTAAGTGCAAACAAGTTTGCAAAAGGTTAAAAGAATTGTGTGCAGTGACATAGCATCAGCTAAATTGATTTCCGCAATAGACGTTGAAGCAGAGATACGTTTGACTGGTTTAGGCAACAACACGCGGTTTGATTTGCCATGTCACAACAAACAACTTAATTAATAGCATTAAATAACAATCTGTGAATAGGTTTTATGCAGTGCGGTGTTTAGCCTCTCATGCTCAGGGCTACCATAGCGTCCTTATTTGAAAGATTTTTACCTAGCATGAAGGGACTGTCTTAGAAAACTTCATTGTACTTACTTCTAAGAAATATACTTATTTTAGACTTGCGTCCTTATTTTATCTTATTTTCACCAATAATGTCAGAAAGCGACTTGAAGCAACAAACGATTTAAAATTCCATTTCTACTTTACTGGCCAAAAGTTTAGGACCACCTCGTAAAATGTCAACTTTTTCTTGGCAGGTTGTATGAGGCTGACATATTCATCTGCTATTTTGTTACAATCACTTTTATTTGCTCAAAAAGGCATGGATACAACCTCATACATGATTTTTCCATTTATGCTGACATTTAAATAAAAAATATGTCGATAAATGTCGTTTTTTTTTCTGGTGGTCCTTATTTTTTAGTCCAAATCGATGGTAGCCCTGCTTATGCGTAAGATTAGTGCACCGGGAGTTAATTCAAGATGGGAAACACTGCTAGGCATTTGCTTACCTTTCACTCCCATAGGAGTCGGACAGTCTTCTGGGACGGGTGGCAAGCTCCTGGCGTATACAGTCAGATTTTGGTAAACGCCCCAGTTTGGGTAGCTGGACGTTGCGGTGTACGGCGAAGGCTCGGAGACAGGCCCGACACGCACTGCAAAATGTCCATGGTAACAATTCGAAATTTAACGTTCGCTGAGAAAAGCCTTAGCGATAGAAATCTGAAAACGGGGATTTTAAGCAAGCGTCACCAGCACAGGTTGGCAATTTTTTACAGAGAAATATGATAAAAAATAAATGTTTCCGAGTTTTTGCACCAGATTTTTTCGAAGCCAGATGTCGAAAATTCTGGGTCGTGATCCTTGAACTTTGGGTAAATTTTTCAAGAAGTGGAAAATATTGTGAGGTAAGTTTTTCAAGATTAGAAACATGTTTCCGAAGGTGTCAAAAGATAGCGCTTTTGAAGTCGAAAGTACCTGAGGTTTTCGTCCTTGTACAGTTACAAAGCAATTGACAGTTATTTCATGAACATTGGCATGCATTTATTTCACTAAAACGTTTTCAATTATAAAGGAATGTTTAGGAAAGTTTCATCAAACAGAGGCTTGCAGATATTCTAGCTTATGCGTTTTGAAAATTGAAAATGGCATTTTTTGCAAATTGTGCATAGTTGAAAAAATACGATGTTAGTTTAACTATAACAATAACACTGACCAAAACATTAACACACAACTAATTATTATATATTTTTTGAATGTAATTGCAGCACAACGCACTAGGAAACAAGCAAAAAACACCAAAAAGAAAGGAAACACTTTGTTGAACTCATGGTGGAAACAAGGTTTGAAAAAAGGCTTGTTTGTACCTGTGTAGCTTATGTGACATCGATAATATTTTATCATTCTGACTGTGCTCGTTTCTTAGCAATTTGATGCTTCTTTACAAATATCTATCGTTCTCTCACATGTTGCGAAAGCATTAAAAAACCTAGGATCAACTTCGAAAACCAAGAGCGTGTTGCATGTCATTGATATATAACTGATACTCAAGCATTAAATCCAAAACAACTAATGCTTTCTGAACAACTAATGCTTCTTATTCTTTTTTACTTCACAGTCTAGCAAAACAGCCAACACAGGTCTGCAGTTATAGAAAAGACCTTCCTATTATTTACCTGCCAGCACCCTCTTCATAAGGAACCTTCGGATTGGGGTTATGCTGTTAATAATGTCCCAGAAAAAGTCGAAGTGCGTCAGAAAGTGAAACATGCTCTTTTTCGACGGTCGAAACATCTTTTTCAGGCGAGTTGATAAAAAAGCTGCAACATGACGTTGGTGCTTGAATGCATGTTGCTATAGCAAGTAATCACATAAAAAAAATCTGCCCAAGATTTCCACGCACGAAAAGTGGTACCCCAGTCAGAGTAGTCAGAAAAAAGATCGTCAAGATGGATTTCTAAGTTAAATTTCACCTGAAATCATAAAAAGCAATTTTTTTCAGGAGGCAGCAGATTAAAGGCTACTTTATGCTAAGGTTTAAGGAATGAAACCTTTAGCATAAAGTAGCCTTTACCTTTTTGTGCATAATACTCCCCTACGTCATATTAGAAGAAGGAAGTTCGCGTGGTCATGGTTCAGTGAAAACAGTGTCACACGGAAATCAAACAGTGAACAATTGCCACTAGCAGTAGAAACGCAGGCATGGCTTTGACACAGCATGTGCTGTTAAAATCCTGATGCATTTTAAGAATCCTCCCACGTTTTGTTGAGAAACTGGTACTTTCTCTTCCTGAAAAGTCTACCATTTTAGTACCTGGTAATAATTTGTCTGGATCATTAAAAAGCGAGACAATTTACTTCGCTAGTACCTGCACTTGCGCCGACATCTGTTTACGCATTGACAAGCAATCAAAAGGTTTTGGCACGAACCTTCCGAATTATAAAGGTATATGCTAAGCTCTCTACTAGTACACAACATACGAGCGCACCACTGCATAATCAGTGATATGTAATTGGTGGGCCCTTGCAAAGTTTGCTAAAAAGAGTTGTCTTTCTGTTGACCTTATAACGTGAAACATACGACTATGAAATCGTTAATCGCGTCTCGTAAAGTTCTGTTTTTCTAGCGGACTGAGTTATAGCAACATTGATGGGACTACAACAAGAAGCTTGAAAACTTTGAATCAGCCATGTGAATCCATTCCCTTCAAAGTAACTTGCGCAAGGTTTAGGTCATGAAGACCAAGGTTAAAATTATGAGAGAGCAAAACGCAGTTCGTCCAACGTACTATATCAATCAAATTTAGAACACTGATGTTGAACTGTTGCATCCTTTGAAATTGTTGTTTGTTTGCACCTGAAACACGCCCAAGCTGGTGAAAAAAGGAAAACCACAGCAGTAATCTGACGATTTTGCTTGCGTGTTCTGCTGAAGATGGCCCACGAAGGCATTTCCTGTAAACGGAACGGCACTCTCACATCCTTATCAATGCGGGGAAGCAGCAGGTAAAAACAAGGTGAAAATGTCAAGATATATGCTGATGAATTCTTACAAACTATTTAGGATATTGATGAAGGTGGGCAGAGGTCTCAAAAATCTCAATTTCAGAATGGGACTATTTGACGCTGAGGTGTTTTCGTGCTAAGCTACTGTACTAGCGACGGGCTTTTCTTAACACCAAAGTATCTTCCTTTCATTTTTTCTTGGGAGCCCGTACCAGAAATGGATTAAAAGATTTTTAGCGAGAAGGTAGACCAACGTTTTCCCAAGACGGGTATCTATACGTTTTAGATAAATGTAAAAGCAATCAACTGCTCATAGCAAACATCATGCCCTTTTTGTCTAAAAACAGAAGGTCGTAATCAAAGGTCGTAGGTCGTAATCAAAGGTCGTAATCAAGAAGGTCGTAATGCTTGCTATGAGCTGTTGATTGATGGAAAAGCCCCGAATCAGAAATTCCTTACATGAATTAAGGCTGATAAACGCATTCTAAACATACGTGTCTAAACAAGCATCCATTCTAGCTATGTATTCTAAACATCGCAAAACATTTTGACTCACGTGCACCACATAAACGTTTGCGAGGTATAGCTCACACTTACAATGTACATTAAAGTTTCAACCATGTTTTTATCCACTTTCGTTACACACCTGTCAGACCCTAAACTGACGCCAAAACAGCTCAGCGCCAAAACGGATGTTGCCAGAACACTCCGGCGCCAAATGGCCGACGCCATATATTTGTCGAGAAAACGGCAGCGCCAAAACGTACACGATCCTCTAAGTTTAATGTCTTGAACTGGGAAGAATCTGTTTTTCGTAAGCGCATGACATACAGTACCATTAACACATCGTTATTTTGAAATCAACGCATTCATTTTATATGGCTTTCAAAAAAGAAACGAAAAATGGAATTGAAAACAAAACCGCATGTTCGGTTGAGTCAATAACACCAAATGCCGTCCCTGACGCATTCGTTAATTTGGTGTTTTCTGTGGTGAGATGGGAGCAGAACACAGTGGACGTTTGTTTCATTTGAATATCCTTTTGGTTCATGAGGAAAGGTGCTGGGAAGAGTGTCCCGCGCAGTGGCACCGGTGCTTTATTGATGGAACAGGATCATGACTTTGCTGAACGGTTCAACGACAGCAAGTGGATTGCCAAGTAGCTATTCTTAGGTGATTTTTTATACGTTTGAACCCACTAGACATCTCTGTGCAGGGAAAAAGATAAAATATTTTAGATGTGCCCGAGACATCGTCGCGGTTTGAAGGTAAAATACAGTTCTGGATCTATCGAATTGAAAATGAAAAAATAGTTGCTTTTCTGGCATTAAATGCGTTTGCAGAAGAGGTAGAAATAGATTTGCACTTCGTTCGTCAAATCTTTCTTGAGCGCCTTTCTACATCTCTCCTAGTTGGATAGATATATCCCTTGTCACAATTACATCAAACCATTTAACTGGTTGTGAAGCCTTTTTGAGGTGTTAGAGCTACAGGCTTATTAAGAAGTGGATTGCATTGCTGAACACCTGCTTGAGCTGCAAAGTCGACAGGTGTGGATATACAAAAGTTTAGAAATGTTTCTCTGACTCAATTTTTGGCGAAGGTTTAGTCAATAGAGCCAAATCTCTCCAATCTATGCCTGCAGGCAACAAAAGCTCATGCTTTTTCCAACTATATTCCATTGTCAAGCTGCTGGACAGTTGAGGAAAACTCGGAAAAGCTTCTGATAAAGCCAGTGTGAGTTTGCGTCAATAAGCATCCTTAGCATCACTCACGTATTTCACAGTTGTCTCCATAGTATCCGGTCCCCATGCAATCGCACTGGTATTTGTTTTCGCCCTCCGGCATGCAGACTCCTACGTTTTGGCATGGATAGGAACAGCATGGGTCATCTGGAAAAAGTAGCATACAAGTTAAAGTTTCAAGCAGTTACTTCATCATACATTTCAATAACACTGTGTTTCCTTACAGGATAGTGCAGCTGGAAGAACAATGGACACAAAAACCAGGGAAATTCCGATGCACGACTTCATTCTTGGTGCAGCACAGGCAAGAAACGCAACAATGCGCAAAATGCTGCTGATGTTTGACGTTGAAAACGATACGCCAGATAACAAAACTGACGTCGAGCAGTCACAGAATATACACGTTTTTTACTGAAACACACGACAGCAAATCCTTTGCCAGTGTATTTCTGAAAAATAAAATTAATCTTGTAAATCTCTGAGTTAACAACTGAATACTGTGGCATTTTAAAGGGACAAGAAGTGGTGTTGAAGGCACTGAGACAAAATGAAACTTCGATTCCACACTGGCGAAGCAAACACCACAANTATGAGTGAAAATCCGACCGCTCTGTGGCAGTGACACAAATGCAAAAGAACGGTGAGTGGCAGCAATACAAAAAAATCAGTTCAGAAAGGTGCGAAATCACGGTTTGAGAGCAAACACAAAACAAACGGAAAGCGAAAATTGAAAAAAACTACGACGGATTAGCGAAACGTTTTAGGCATAAAGCAGTAACTCTTTTAGGCCTGGGGCAGTAAAAGATGAAAATCAGAAGAGAAAGAGCAACTGAAGGCTCAAGATTTCTGTGAGCTTTCGTAGTATTTGGCCACTAAGCTCTGCTTTAAACATTTTGCGATGATTCGAACTTGCTCACATAGAGATTCCAAAAATGGTGTTGCGGTGCCAGGCTTAGATGCGATTGCGAGCTGTGGAGAGCTAGCACTTACAAGTTTTGACACGTACCCGACATCTTGCGCCTATTCTGACACTTCGCACATTCCGCGCATCAGCAGAACTGCAGCCTGTCATGGTCTTCCCTACAGAAGTTACGGAAGATTGTCAGCGCAAACACCTGTTGCACATATTAAGCAAATTTCAGTCGCGACTTATAGTCCAATGCGGTTTTTGAAACAGCACAAGCAGAACCAAGCATTCTACCAGCGCAGCTAAACTGAACAAACAAAGTTCACATCGGTTAGCCGAGCGCGCGACAAGCAAGATGCACCCAAAAGCGGTTATCTGTATTAGGATCAAACGCTCAGCACAGCACTAAACTGTAAACCTATAAAATAAAGAAAGAAGACACACCTAGAAAAACAAAGAGCTGATGATGTAGGCGAAATATATGCTCTGTAAGATCTTTAGTGTCTGATTCTTTGCTTGGAAAGGATTTCTTTCGATAGACAGAAAGCTAGAAAACAAAGAAAGCACTCAACTCAAACGCTTAGAGCATAGCTCAAGCGCACCACTGCAACCCTACACCTACAAGCTCAACGTCGATTGACGAACTGCAACTGCGCGCTAATTCTCCCACAGCAACAAATGAAGTACACACCAAAACGATGTGGGTCACTCAACTCAGATGTTCTTTCCTTGCGTATTATAAAAAAACTCGTTGTTTCAAATGGCAGAATTTGGGTTACACATTTAAGGGCCGAAAACGTCTCTTACGGGAAATAGAAAGAGCGGCAAATTTACAGCGCGTTTTTCACGAGAACAGAAAACAAGTTGTGCAGTTATCGCTGTGGCAAACTGTGTTAGCGGACACAAGGCAGTAACAAATCGTCGATCCCGGAAAAGCTGTTCGTTAAATGCGGTCAAATGAAAGTAACTATTCTCTATCTGAATAAGGACGGAAGATGCGTAACTGACGCGAAATCGATTTCCTACCAAACACTGCGAGCATATTTAGATACTTTAACACTTGTGGTACGTCGCAGGGTTGTGGAGTCGGAGTCGTAAGAAGTCGGAGGTTTTTGGGTGGAGTCGAAGTCGGATTTCTGACAACGCTGGGAGTCGGAGTCGGATTTTTTGGTCCGACCCCCACTCCGGATGTTCAATTGGATCATTTTTTGCATTACACTCTAAAAATGGGAATTCCTGTTGAAATAGTACAATTTCTTTTGAAACTTTGTTGAAACAGATTTCTTGCTGTGTACCACGATTTCCGTTGATTTTAACAGCCAAATTTCATTCCCTTTATGTTTAAGGAGTCGGAGCCGGAAGTCGGAAATTTTGGAACAGTCGGAGTTGGAGTCGGATATTTTACCTCCGACTCCGTAACCCTAATACATCGTCACCTAAATGTTGATACGTGCAGTAAGTTATGTAAGCACTGCATGGCAGGCAGATTCCTTGAAAACCCTACTTCACTGTTCTCCACAGAGTGGCGAATTCTGATCAGTAAGCAAGTTCTTAATTTCCACTTTATACACTTCAAGGATGTATTGAAAGTAGCAAAACCTTTTAATCCTGGAAAAGGAGCACGTAGTTCGGCGAACGGGTTAAACACACCGTGTTGCAGCGCCCTACAATTGGTACGCCTTGTCAATTCCAGTCATTGTCGATGCGCGTCTCTCAAACAAATAAGACCCACACAAAAGGTCTATTCACATGGTCGTGCCAACACCGGCGCTCGAAGTGAGCTATGACGTCAAGAGTGCTCGAAGTGAGCTGTGACGTCAAGAGAGCTCAGTCCTGCTCAGTGCAACTGAAACGACTGAGATGGCTATTCTGTGCTGCGGTCCTTAGGCTAGCGGCCCCAGCTTCACGAGTGTTGCAGCCACGATGGTGTCGCTCTGAGCAACCTAAGAGAGTGTCGAACCGACGACCCTCCGCATAACAGCAATAGCAGAGTTTCCCCGTTCGACCAGGCTCACTCTACTATTACCGTTACGAATTCATCGTTATATGTGACATAATCACGACGCCACACGAGTAACTTAATTCTTTTGGTATTTGAAGAGCTGTTGGTTTTCCAATTGCAAATGGCAAACAAAGAATAGTTTTGTGTGACACAGGAACGGATCCAAGGCGGGGCGATTGGGGCGATCGCCCCCCCCAAAACCTACGAAAGTAACTTGATTAACCATGATTGTGTACAATTCGGACAACCGCATTGACGATATAAGGCTATTTTGCCGTTAATTGTTTTGTCACAGCAGTATTTGACGCATACTTCATCTCTCCTACAGTAGTGAACCCGTAATGAGACTTGATTACCAAATATTATTGACATCGCCCCCCTTAAACTTACTGGCTGGATCCGCCCCTGGTGTGACAACGTTTATGAGAGGCACAGTCGTCATTACTTTTCACAAAACCCAGCTTTTGAAGGACGATAAAAGGCGGAAACAAATTAGGCCAGGGCTACCATTCATTTCTTTGCGCAGACTACCGCAGCGTTTAGGCTTGTTTCAAACAAAACAAAGGGATTATCACAACCCTGCAGATGCCTACAACAGCAACCCACTTTTTGCAGTTCAAACGATTGGATTACATTTCAACAAACGTAGTGGACTGCAGTACTTTTGGGGGCAAACCGCATCAGCAAATAGCCTATATAGCCCGTTAGTTTTGAACGGCAATTGCAACAGCATTTTTCAATGGACAATATTGACATTCAAATTACATGCGCGCTTTAACTTCGTTGCTTTCTTCGACCTTAACTCACGTTTTTGATGTACTGTAGTGAAAGAGTATTCTAGCGTATTACAGTATTGAGTATAAGCAGGCCATGCTATGTCCACACAGCGGTTTGATGTCGTTATTACTGCAATACGGATTGCAAAACTGAAGCAAAAACCAACACGCTGTACCATTTCAAACGAGCAGATGTTATTTAAATTCACTCTTGCATCATCGAACCAAAGCAGGGCAAGGGAACAGTTCACGTACGGCGCTGCCATTGACTCGCTACAGAGCAGCATTCACTGCGCAAGCAGCCGCGTGGCCCGCGGCGCAATCAAGCGAAGATGTACGCCGCAGAACACTCGTGACACTCCGAAAGGAGTACAAAATTAAAACGTGAGTGCAAACAAGACTGAAGTGATGTGCAGCGCGACCCGCTGCGGGTGTTGACTCATCGTCATGTTATGTCAAGCTTGTCGGTCAGTGATCGGCATCAGTTTTGCTTTTCCGTTTTCACGTGAAGCCAGCTCTCTGGTTATGCAATCACAGCCATGTTTCTCTAAATTGTACCTTAGTTACTCCATTCACTTGTAAACCTTGCATGCAGTTTGGTGGACTCAAAATGCGTAAAATATGTGGAGACTTGTCAGAAAAAAAGACTTGAAAAAGTTGGTGTTGGAAACAAAAAGGAGAGAAACAAAAAGGAGAGAAGTGACAAAAGTTGAAGGATTGAAGACTGTGTGGGGTTGACTTAACAATGCAATGTTTTGTCGAAGAAAAGTAGAAATAAAAAAATACAGCATATAATATGTACAAGACAAAGCACCCAGTGACGTCCACGAGCTGCAAATGTCAGGTCTGCCCTCAGCTTTAAATTGGGATGCTGCTCTAAGGTAAAGAAGTTGTGTTGGAGGTTGGCGAGAAAATGCAAAGTTTTCAACATACCCAATACACAGCATTCCGACGAACCTACCTTATCCTGAACATCACATTGTTTTGTTTCAGGCATACATAGACACTGTGTTGTGTTCGTTATAGTCACAATTGACAATACCCATAAAAATCTTACAGGACCAAAGTGAAGTCTGTATTATGCAATAAAACATTTGTCTCTGATTAGAAGAAAGAATATATTAAAAGTGTTTAAGCAGTTCCTGTGTTTTTGTTGAAGATGCAATGCAAAATAAAATGAGTTTCAAACATTTTTTCATTTTACCAGCAGTTCGTGATAAAGCGATAATAATCAACCTGTTCTTAAACGAAATATCTGCTCTGTACAATCTTATCGCTTTTTTTGCAAAACGCATTCCCACGTTTAGCTGAAGAGCTGATAAAACCACCTGTCTAAAGGCGCATGAAGCATTGTACATTTGTACCAATGAAGAGCCGTTACCCTGTCATAATTGCTACCGCCAATGCATCGTTGTGATTAAAACCGTCTGCGGTCTGCACCTGGTGTACAGAAGGTTTATTTCTTAGTAACCTAATGAAACTTTCTGTAGTCAGACATAACAACAGTTTGGTTAAATTGATTGGTTGCACGTTGTTTTGCACGTACACAAAACAAATCCATGCGGAGCTGCAATAAAATTCGAATATAAACCTACTCTTTCTGTTATTTTTGTCACAGATGGGGCCAACGCTTGTTTCCATTTAACAAAACACAATCGGTTCTGGCTTCAAAGCAGAATTCTCGTCATGCTCAAGCAATCCTTGCATACAATCAAGTTCCGGCATTTGCACTGCCTGACCTGTTGCCTATTGCCTGTAGCAACGTCTCTTCCGCGAAGTTTCGCTTGCATCGCATGATTAACATCCGTGTGCTGCCGATGTCTTGCTTCTATCTGTTTATAAAACTCAGGTGACCAAGACAGACCTTTTTCTAGAAATTACAATCGTTAGAGGCGCGTGATGAAAAAGTAAATAATTATGTAACCTGCAGTTAAAAGCCCTAGTTTTTCTGTATGCTTTCGAGGAATCATCCGACTACGCTCTGCTTTCATCTTATAAATGCGATGATTCAAACTTGCACATACTGTATCTATATCAAGTATGTGCCCCCCACAATGGGGGTAAGCAAGTAATCGATAAGCAAAATTTTAATATCTTCAGTCTTGAATTGGGGATTGCAAGCAAATCTTACGGGTGAAAAGTTGAAAGGCTCAAGTGAGAGCATAGAAAGCAAACAAATTCAAGGCTAAAATGAATAAATCATAACACAAGCTCAAAAAAGTGCACTTTGTGGTTGCCATGGAAAAAATAACACAAGTACATTGCTACCAAACGTTTTTCACAATTGCTGACAAAAAATAAAACTTTCCCCCTGAATCAAAACTTGACTTGCGCAAACTTTGGCATCAACGTGGCCACTTGTGTGATATGAACAGTATGTTGGTCAAACGTGCAACACATTTTCGGTGAGATGGTCAGCGCACCGGAGTAATCGGAACAAACAGGATTGTGAAACTGACAGTGTCAAAGACCAGATGGTTTTGTCGCGACACTATTCAAAGAGCCATGGCACTATAAATGAACCACCTCTGCACGCAGTATGTACCTTTACATTTGTCGAACAACCAAGTTTTCACTCTTTGAATATCTGTGAAGATAAATGGTATCACTAACTTGACACGCAAATTAACATTCAGAACATGATCCTCCCCCATGTGAAATAACTTTTGATATAAATTTTTTTGCAAAACCTTTAAGCCTCTCGGTTTCGAAACTAAAGCTTGATGATTAAACCTCACCCCAGGCGTGAAACGCATTGCATTCTAACCACAAAATCGCTGAACTTCAATTGTAATCCGATCGTCAGGGGATGGCAAGTTGATCGAGCTCGCCAGTCAATCTTGTTATTCGTTTTGCTTGAGACATTTTTGCAGTTGCATGAATTGCCTTTCGATAGCAAAAAATAGGCACAAGACCGGGATAAGCCGCTCGCATCTGTGAAATCTGTAGCAATGCAATGGCTAATTCAACGAAATGCTTCTTTCAACAAAACAACAAAGCGTGGATGAAGACCTGGAACTTGTTTTGGGTTTGATGAAGCTGGGAAGCTGGATCTCTTCACGATTTTGTTGGCAGTTTCGCTTCTTCTTCGTTGTTTGAGCCAGTTCTTTCAATCCACTGCTTGGGCGCACTAGATCTCCGGACAGGTGTTGAGCAGCCATTCGATTGCCACATCGTCCAGAACAGTCAGGTCGTGCAGTCAATGAGGAGGCGATGGATTGGACGTTGGAGGACAACATAGCCGACGGTTTGTTCTTATGGGCCACACTCACAGGCCGCAGAGGAGGCCATATCCTATTTATGCAAGCAGAAGTGGAAACGCCCGACACTGGTGCGGAGGCGGTTAAGTCGGACCCACGCTGTTTTGGGAGGGTCATTCCGGGAAGGTGGGTGCCGAGGATGAAAGTACGGAGACTCGTAAACTTGTCCACCAACTCCGCCTTTCGTTGGTGATCCGCCCAGAGCGCCGCGCGTATGTTGTTGTCGTTGTCACATGAAACCATGACTTGTTGTGTGCCGGGTACAAATGGGTGCAGGGGCGCAGCCAGGATTTTTCTAAGGGGGGGGG
>JGI24021J15306_10007733_pt1 | contig 13127 bp, 9 predicted proteins | sample Ectturendosymbi1_FD_15306 | JGI IMG/M metagenome (IMG submission 15306) | reverse complement strand
AACAGTAGCAAAGATGCAGGTCTTACGTAACTGTTAATCTTAGTCATATATCTGATTGTGGGTCGCACAATAAAACTTGCATTAAAAGTGGGTCGCGAACGCTTGGTCATATCTCATTGTGGGTCGCACAATAAAACTTGCATTAAAAGTGGGTCGCGAACTGAAAAAGGTTGGGAAGCACTGTTCTAAGACGATCGCCTATTTCGGTTTACACCGAATTAATCGTTTCCAAGCTTTCAAATGCTGTTGTGTCAAGTTAGTGAGTACAGACTAAAACACACCTCGACTGCAATGACTGAATTTCTGATCCAAGATCGTGAGAGATTTGAAGCTACACGACGGGTGCAAAGAGATGAAGCTACGCAGAATAGTGGTATGTTCGAGAGCGTTCCTTGATGTCATAATGAGCCTTTGTTCGTTTACAAATACAGTATACAGAAAATCGAAAATGGATTTATGAAGGAAGCTGGATTTACTAACCGGGGATTTCATAATGTATGGAATGAAAAAATAAATTTCGTCCCAAAGCACATTGGGACATAAGTAAATAGATATATTGGACGTGGATTTACTAAAGCCACTTCTACTGTATTTGCAAAATGCTACGGTTACTGTTCTAGGCAGCAATGAACTGAAATCCTACGAAGCGCATGCGTTTAAGCGGGAAAGCAACGGCTGAAGATGTGTCGACAGAACGAATACAACGAACTGCTGTCAGAACTATACACGATGAAAAGGAGAAAAATTTACTGATCGACCTAATTCGACGAACCGTCGCGCGCGAAACCATAACATAGAATGGCACTAGATTTTCACGCAAATGAAGACTGAAACAAAGCCTCGGGCCAAACAACGCAGTCCACATCGACAAAGTCGGTACCACTGTAAGAAACATGCGTTTAAACGCAGTTGCTCAAACGATAGTTGAACAGCTGTGCAACTGAAGAGGGGGCCCACAAGAATGCCGAATAAAGACACTGCTGAAACGAAAGCACACCATCAAAGTAAAGGTGCATCAGTACAAGCGCAATAGTTTCGCAAATCAACTAAATAAATATTATAGCACTTGTACGTTCAGGCCATGGGTTGCGCACCTTCAACTCGTGAAGGGAACTGAAGACACAGGATAACAAAGGGAGCGAATGTCAACAGTAAACAATCAAAAGGGAAAGAAAACACGAAGTGTGCACGTACATTACATGGCTGGCTATGAAACAGAGCACATGTACTGAAGTAGAATTTTTCAAAGTAAGTCATAGTTACTGTGAACTGCACGTGCCCGGGGTCAAATAGATGACTAAGCATAAATGCACCAAGAACAAGATGACTAAGCATAAATGCACCAAGAACAAAGCTCCCTGCCGTTTGTTGCTAAGGAAACAAACCATTGCACATTTATACAGAAAAATGTAATATAGAGCAGGTATTTCATTCAAATGACAGTATATTTGCAAGAAAGAATGTCTCATGAAGAAAACCGGGCAGGTTTACTTCCATTTTTGTCAATAGCGTGTCAAACAAGAAAGGCTGCTTATATCAGTGATTTTCCGCATTGGCAATGTCTACGTTTCCCAATGTCGCTCTTCCTTCCTCATTAAGATCAATTCCACCGCAAAAAGAATTCGATCATAAACATCTTGGCATCAAAGCCAGGTCATCCTCGCATCCATCGATCGTTGGTTTCAAACTCCAGTCCATTCGTTCATCAGAACTTTATCCTCCCCTCTGCGGTCGATGCATTTTTGTACAGTTTCAACCACAGTAGGCAGTCTGGAACATCGAGACAATGCGGAGTGTGTGAGACCACCGTAAGCACCAACCAACTTTCAATAAACACACCTGTATTTAATTTTTTTGCCACGAAGTATCTCGTTGTTTAATGATACTGAGCCAATATCTTTGCTTCATTGATTGGTGTACAGCTCAGTATGTATTTCGTAATGTTTGAAGCAATCAGTAACAAAGGCACAGTTAAATTTCTTTGAACTCAACAGCACAGCACGTTCAGTTCATTTGTTGTTTGCGGCAGAGACGATTTTTGTCGCAGTGCGGGGTTGAAAAATGTTATCAGTGAGGTATAGCATGTGCGTAATAGAACTAAACTCATGAAGTTGGTTAGTTTGAAATTGTGTGTGTGAGGGCCGGCCACTATTTCCATTTTGATGCTTACGAGTTTTAGACTGCAGAAACTCCAGTTCAGCTTGCGCCTTCACATTTCTACACTTTCTACCAGGGTTGCGGAGTCGGAGGCAAAATATCCGAATCCGACTTTCCAAAATTTCCGACTCCGAGTTCCCAAAATTTCCGACTCCGACCTTTCCAAAATTTTCGGCTCCGACTCCTTAACATTAAAGAAATGAAATTTGGCTGTTAAAATCAATGGAAATCGTGGTGCACAGCAAGAAATCTGATTCAACAAAAGTTTCAAAAGAAACTGTAATTTCAACAGGAATTCCCAACTTTGGAGTGTGATGTGAAAAATGATCCAACTGGGCATCCGGAGTCGGACAAAAAAATCCGACTCCGACTCCCAATGTTGTTAGGAATCCGACTCCGACTCCACACAAAAAAACTCCGGCTCCGCAACCCTGCTTTCTACTTTTCAAAAGAGATAAGCGAAAGAAAAAGGCGATCTCGGAAGCTCACATTAAGCTGGGTGTGCTTGATGCTTCAGTTAAATTACCATGATACTGAGATTAAAAGGGTCTACTTGAAGTTCGTCACTAGGGTGCGACGAGGTACAGTAAGTGTCACAAAGAAAGTTGCGGTACTTAACATCCTTTGGATAGATTTTACAGTTTTATTATCCAATTGATAGCTTTTCTTTCATAAAGATTGCTGGTAGCGGCTTCGTGCAGTATCCAACAGCACAAAAGTATGATTGCTGTACGCATAACCTGGCGTGAGCTAGGGAGCGAAAGAGCCTCTTCGCCTGTTTACATGATTTTGTCACGAGAAGCCAGAACTTCCAGCACGAACAGTTCATCGACGCAAAGCGTTGTTATCGCTACTGTGACAACACAAAGACCCAGCACCAGGTCTGATGATGAACTTATCGGCGAGGCCGAATTGGAAAGTTATCCCGGCTACATAAAACAGGTGCAGATAGGAATTTTATCTAAAAGTTTTTTTCTTACATAAGCATCCGATGCAGTAGCAAGAGAACAATTGTATGGCAAGCAAGGGATAAAACGGCTAACCTCGCGTCCATTGCATTCAAATGCGATGGGTGCAAGACGGGAGCTATAGGATCTTCGCTCATTGCTGCTTCCATAAGTTGCGACAAAACGCCGTTTTTCAGCTGATGTAATTTGTTCCAGGTTGAATTTCTGAGTCTACATACGCAAAAACAAAGGTTTTATTCGGTTTTATCAATAAAAAATTGTCATTTTATATAAAAATGCAATTGCACATTGTTCTGCAATTTGCTGTTCAATACACAGCTATGCATTATACAAAGCCCACTATACCAGCAGCAGTGGTTGTGTACCAGGCGGTAACAGGGTTTTGTACTAAACTATCGCAGGTCTAGTAGAGAAGCACTATAATATTTCTTCGTTTTCCGAGCGAGTTATCTGTAATGCCCAGACGTACAGACTGGTCTTGGGAAAGATTGGCGAGGCAAGTCCTGCTGGCTACACCTACGGGAAAGTGGCCCAGAGGTCGTCCAAGGACCAGGTGCTGTGATTAGACCTCCGACCATGCTTGGTCCCGTGTTGGAATGGAGCCAGCAGAACATTTGAAATTGCTGTTGACCGTGAGGCATTTCGAATTCTCATAGGGCTGCTGCCCCTCGACTCTCCCCGGTGGAGAAGCGGGTATGGAAATGGATGAATGAATGAACAGACTAATCTTGCATTGAAAAGCTTACATATGACTTTGGAACGGTACTAGGCTGTCACGAACAGTACAGCTTGGCTGCGTTAGCGATGCTCTTGAAGTGTTTAAAGAAGTGTGCGAATTAGCGGTTGCGACAATGACTTGGTTGCTGTGGTCAGTGCTCGAGAGCAAGGACTACAGGTTCCTTCCTTTCGATAAACATTTATGAGGCTTTGGTATGGGAAGTAAAGAATCTTTAAATTACTACCAAGAACATGCGAAAATTGGCAAAAAACAGGTTCTCCAACTGAAAAATGATTTCAATACCCTGTTCTACCAGAGAGAAGTGCGTTGAAAGGAATGCAGGGTCCGCGATTTAGAACTACAAAACATTGGACTTATGCCTGATAAAAAACGCGAGGTTTAAGAAATTCGTCTTTTGCTGTCGTTTTGGGAAATGATCTTCACAACAACTTCGGAACCGCAAAAGTGAATACACTGGATGAAAATCACTGTATGCTGATGCGCTGCATTCAGCAGATTGGGCAATTTCGAAAGGCATCTGCCTTCTAAAACAAACAAGCGAAGACTAAATGCAAAAGATAACACACTCACATGCAACACTGTCGGATCGGCGCAAGTATGCTGGGCTCGTGAAAGTACGGATTCCCGAAACTGCAAAATACGAAGAAATCCGAGATTGAAGCATCAGTTGGTGCGAATAGAGCACAACAATGGGTGAACACATTCTGCAACCAAAAGACTTTCGTCTTCAAAGCTTTTAGCGCATCCATTATAGACTTCTGTGCAATGTTTGCAACAGAGAGCCACATCTTTTCACAAACGCGCAAAAACTTATTGCTGGCTGTGACTCGGCTGACTTACGAAAGCTTTTATCACGACTTCATTTTATCGAATATACTTCACAGAAACAGTTTGACAGTTGGATTAATAACCTCTTAGCGTTGTCCAGCATCAGCATCATGACATTAGGTCCACGGTCTTTGAATGTTTCGTAGTGGTGACGATCTGCATTCCCAATCAAGTAGTCAAAGACCGCTCCGTCCGTTACGTCCAGCAAACGTGGCCCCTTGTCGTAAGGTGCCTTGTGCTTCACGATAGTGTCGCAGTAACTCTCATCCACCTCCCACTTCGCACTGCGTCCATCAATGTAAGTTCTCTGCACACGAGAATAATAAATCAACTAGGCTTTCTCTGGGTTAGGATTATTTATCGCTATGGCTGAGCACAAAGTCAAGCATGTTGATACTTCTCTGATAGCAGACCATCTGCAAACGCAATTGTCCTTGTTTAAAATTGAAAATAATGTCCGTCTAAAAGTGGACTACGTTAATCAATGCAGCGAGGGGTACATCAGACGTCATAACTCACTGTTACGAACGCCTTGCGGTCCTGACAAAGCGTCGCCGCTGTACAAAAGGAAAAGCTCGAGGTTTTTTCATTTCTACAACGAGGTTCTCATACTGCGGAGGAGAGCCGGTGCCGCGCGCCCCGTGAAGCACTTTCCCCGCAACACGTGTTCAAAGAAAACTTGGTTTTCCTCTCAACGTGTAAATGCACTCTTATCAAATTCTTAATAGGTTCTTGCAGCTCCACTGCGGTGCAATCAGAAAGAAAAATTTCACCTATTATTGGCCGCAACTCGTGCGTACAACCACTGTTTGGTTACAAGTTACGTGAATCAGGGGAAATGCAGATGATGAAAGCAAGTGTACTGGCTAATTCCGTGTTTCTTAACCTTGTCAAACTTCGACTCAAACTTACTTTTAAAAACGACAAACCCCAAAGCCAGAAATAAAGCTTTTTGGCTAACGCGTGAATCACTTGGAAATGTTTTTACTTTGTTTTCAGAGAGACAAATCAAACAAGGCAAACTTAAAAAACATATAATATCATAATTATCCTTCCTAAATGCAGCAAAATCAGGTGTGTTTCCATGCATACTTAATGCGTCATCGGTGCAACATTAATCAAATGTCTTATGATTTTAATTACTAAAATTAAATACGAACTTCTAAAGTTTGAAAACATAGTAGTATGGGTGGTATGTAGCTGTGTGCAACAGAAAAGCTTCTAATACTTTGCCAAACAAACAGACCAACAGATCTTTTATAAAAATCGCGAAACCCATTGGTTGACATGTTTTGATATTTCAACAGTATGATTTGATGTAAAAGCGAATGCTGCGTTGTTGTTTGCAACTGATATGATATACACTAAAATATCGTGACAAATGCTCGATTTGTTTAGTTAAAACACCATAGAAAATCAGCTTTCAAATATCTACAGTACTGTTTTAGATCTTTACCCAAAACAGCTTCACCACCTACACTTCCCAGGCACGCGATACAAGCTTCTACAACCTATAACGACAGGTATGGCAAGTGTCAACTGTCTGCAAGTCACACGATGCGATACTAGAGCAAAAAGTTCCATTTTGTTCGTTGTGCTTCATCCAGCTCTATTCCCCAGTGTTGGGACATCTTGTCCAACTACCCTGGATCTTCTTGCAAGTACTTTGTTAAAATGTTCTTGAGTGTTGAGGAAATTAAACCCTTAAAACTCTAAACGCGAAATTAACTTCTACCTATGCCAGGCAAGCACGGAAATGTAAAAACAAAAGCCTCATGCTCATGCAAGCACCTCACCGCAAAGTAATACTTTAGTTTCTGGAACTCCAATATTTATGCTTCCAAAGGATCTGAAAAGCCCAGGTTTAAAAACTCAGGCCAAACTAGACATTGTTTACCCACTGATGTGTTATATTTGTTCATACACATTTACCGGTTGCCTTCAACAGTAACAACATGCTTCAATTATGCACTACCACCGGCCTGTATTTTCCACGATGTTCGCTATTCTCCAAAAACTCGTTGGGAACACGGAAAGAAGTTAATACTGCGGTGAATTGTCTTGCGGCCAGCTACCCTACGCCACAATGCTCATCGACCCGTGTGTTTCAGTTTTTTGAGGAGCAGTGCTTATAAAAAAAAAGAACAGCTGACCTGAACATGAAATCTCAAATAATGATCCTGTGTTTTCCTAAGTTTCCCGTTAATAAGCATTTTTCAGCACCCCGAAAGGTACCTACTGAATTATTTGTAATATCAACGTGCTCGTCTGATTTTCCATATGAAAAATCGTAATTGCCAAATCAGTAAAAAATAGTACATAAGAAATCAGCGGGTAGACGTCAGAAAAAAAACGCAACCAGCCGAGACTAAACGACTATATTTCAACACCAGCATCATAAAAATGTAAAATCGATCTACACACCAGTAACATTAAAAGATTTAAAACTAAACAGTTCGTTTAAACCATATTGCGAATCTTGGAGAATCAATGCACAGCAATAAACTATTACTTAAACATTAACTACTACGAAACAAGTTTAATAAGAAGGTACTTGGTATGGATGCCGCTGTTTGACGAAATGCGTCCATTCGTCCGGCAGCCACAAAGTAACGGATCCTTCCAACACTTCCCCGTCGGCACATACCATGTTTTTCTCATTACAATACAAGCATTTGCCGAAATAACAGATGGCATTTCCTGAAAATGTAACTTTTGAGTACAACGCACGGAAGGAGCCGTTCAAACGAATCAAATGAACTCAGTGACGAATGAGAGATCGAAGAAAACTACAGCTTGATCACACGCTGCTGACGCTAGACTCAAAGCTTATGTTACACGCAACTTGCGGTTTCTTTTAACAAAAAGCGGTGAAAACGGTTACAAAATTATCAACAGTATTTGATTGAAACAGATATTTGACTACGTGAGTTACCACGATTACCACGTAATATTAGTCAGTTGCTTGCGGATGTGAACTTCATCAAACGTTACTCCAAAAACGTTCGTACGAATTAATTGCACTAAACGTTATCGAAACTTTTGTGCTTCATAGCCGTATTTATTACCACAAAAAGTAGTAGTGAAAAAGATTAACATACGTGAAAAAAGTGATACCTAGAAATCTGAAAGTCTGCAACAAGTCTTTGGTAGCAACAGGAATTATTTCTGTTTTCAGGTTTACAACTCGACCAACCACAAGAGGAGCACGACGAAATTCCAATATTCTATCCAAGTGAAAAGCTGCGATTTCGGCATTATGTCTGTCGTACCCGTCGTACGGTTTGCCTTCAATGATGTGATCTCGGGTATATCTGAAAAAAGAAGTGATCCTTAGCAATCCTCGTAAGTTTAACACATGAACATTTTTCATGAAATCGCTTCATCGTTTGAATGACTTCACTTCTAGGCCGCACTATATCTCGGTAAGGTGTTGAGCAGCCAATCAATTGTCTCGTCAGGCCATGCGCTTCATGGGGATGGGGAGGTCGATGAATTGGACAGTGAAGGACAACACGGTGAACTGTCTGTTCCTCTGCACCACACTTACAAGCCGCAGAAGGATACATACCCGACAGAGGGGTACATACCACTCTTGTGGAAGCGGAAATGTCTGACACCGGTGTGGATAGCGTTGAGCCGGAGCCACGCTGTTCCTGGCAGGTGCCGATGTCGGGAATGAAAGTACGAAGTCTCGTAGTGCTCTCCAACCACTTTGCATTCCATCGGTGATCCGCCCAGAGTGCCATACTTCTGTTGTTGTCGTCGTCAGATGAACTGATGAGTTGTTGTATGGCGGGTACAAATGGGTGTCGCGATTTGAGATGCCGTGCATTCTGGATGGCTCCATGGCAAGGCGTGCTAGAGACAGTGTGGCTCCTTTGCGACAGAGCTCCCTCAGCAGGTTGGATGCCCGCGAGGATAGGAAGATTGTCTACTGGTGTAGGACGCAGGCACCCAGTCACATGTTGCAGAGCGTCGTTGATGACAGAGTCAGTGAGGCGGGTGTGAGCATTACGACACCAAGCAGGAGTGCAGTACTCTGCTGTTGAATGGACCAGAGCTAAGGTGGCTGTTCGTAGCGTTGTTGTCCCAGCACCCCAGCCCGAGCCAGCAAGCCGCCTCAAGAGTGTGACGCGTGATGTCAGGTTTTTGCGAAGTGACGGCGATACGTGAGTGTCCTGTCCAACGTTACTCCGAGGCATTTGGGCTCGGAGCAAAAGGGCAAGGGTTTCGTCGTTGAAGTTGACTTGAAACTCACGTTTAGCTTCGTTTACGCGGCACGTAGTACCAGGTCGCGGTAGTGCAACTTGTAATGGATACATTTCTGCCTTAATGTTTTGTGAATTCTTACTGCCTGATTTCAGGCAATATTGTATTGGTGATCCAATGCAAAGTACTTGTTTGCAAACGGTTTAACAGTTGACATGATAGCCTGCTAACATTCATCACCGGGAATTGGTCGCGACCTCCGGTCGTTGTGCTGAACGCTTTGCGTTTTTGTTCGCTTTTATTCTGTACCGAACCTTTTAACGATACGTCGTCCTGACGTCCCATTCAAGTGTATTTAAGAGTTTGCTGTATATCTGAATATAATCAAAGCAGGCGATCAAGTGTAGAGTGCTAATGGAGAGTTACTAACGGACAAAGTGGCGAGAGCTTTTATTTCGGCTTGGCAGCCTCAAGACGTCAGGCCACTTAGTTGAGAGATGTGACCCGCGTGCTCCTGCAACAACTAGGTTGACCCCCCAACTAGTTAGGATCTCTGTAGAATCGCCAACTACAACGCGACTCTACAAACTCATTTGAGATTCGGAAAATCTTACAAAAGTGACAAAGCCCAAGTACAAACCCGCAGCACAACACTAAGAACGCGATGCAAAACCACGCCTTTTTGCCGTCTCCACTATTACAACAATTATGACGAAACTGTAAAATGATTTCCGAGCTTGTCACGTTCAAGAAGTTTTTCTGTTTTCAGGTCAGGAAGCATTTCAAAAATTTTTAAGCCTGCAGACCCGGCACCAAACAAATAAAATTCAAATCACATTTCATCAAACAAAGAAAATTTATTGAATGGAAAGCATCGTACAACTGTGTAACTTAATAAAATAAATAGTTACTCCAAAAGATGTTTTCTAAAACAATGTGTAGAAGTCCTACATAATAAAATTGTCCATTATTTACAAACTGTTAAAAGTGTATGTCTTTCAAATAGATAATTGTCACATTCATTAATGGCATTAGGCAAAAGGATTAATTGACCCCCTAAAAGCATTACAAAAACCTGTGATGAGCAAATTTGTTAAGATATGAATGGGTCGTCAATGAGGACATCTCATTGCTAGTGCAAAAAGTGTAAAGTGTAATCATGTTCACACAGAAACTCAGTGTAAAATGATAGGAAGTGTTTTTCTAATTTACGTCTAATTTACGTATTTACGCTTAGGTAAATTAATTGCAATATACACATCAATTTTTTTATTTCTACACATACCTTTTATTTGATCAGACAATGTTCAACTGCACAAAGTTTACATTAAAAACCATCACCAGCTGTTCTACTTGCATTACACTATCCAACTAGATAAAAATAAACCTTTATATAGTATTATACCAGAAGATGCCTATGTGATAGATGGCAAATGTATTTCCCCAGATCTGCGCTTTACATCAGTCAAAAACAATACTACAAATTCTGAAACACATACTGTAGCATAACATTTACCTTTTTTGTTTGAAAACAACTTTTTGACCACCTTCCAATACTAGCAAAAGCTTTATTTGAGTTCCCTTTGGCAAGACATCAGCTTTGACAATTCTCTCAGTTGCCATAAGTTTTAATATAGATGAAAGCTCTGGGTGGTTTTTCGGGTAGATCTGTCTTTCTCCAACCCAGCTTGCTGCTATCTGCACACATCAATTTTTCTTGGCAAACTTGAATTACCAACATGTCCTTCTAAAAACAAAAACGAATGGAAGCATATATCATTATTTAGAAATAGTCAAGTTGCCCCTATTTCTTCCGCTCAAGGCACAGTTCGCCATCATTTATAGCAAAACAATGACACCAACAGTGATTCATCATCACTTGAAAATTCTCCAAGAAAAGCGCATACATACGTGTCTGCAATGATCAAAAGACAACAAAATTGCTCAACAACTTATCTCAAGCAAAATGAATCATCATCATTCATGTTTTATGTTACACATGATAAATTCAGATGTTTTTAACACCTGTCAAAATGTTAAAAATTCTTGCAGCCCAGAATACACATGTAAAGAGACAAGGATTTTTCAAAGATGCTTTCAACATACCACATTCCGAGCTTCACATGTGTTAATGTCTTTCCATCCATATACATTGTTTGTTAATACAGTACAACAAACCCACCTCCCAAATGAGCATCAGTGGGACTACTTTTGTGAGTGCAAACTCTCTATTAAGCACTTCAGTGCAGAATATGGATCAAATCAGTACCAGACAAGACACCAAAATATAGATATTTAAATGTAGGGTGAACTCCAGGCGGGGTAATTTTTGGTGCCAACAACATCATGTCAGCCTCTACTTGTAACGAACTCTTGCAGCTACAAGTAACAACACAAGTAGCTAGTAGTCTAGTTACCCCATGAATTTTTCTATACGTTACATGTATCCAGAAACAGTGATAATTTTAAAATCTGAGGTATTCAGGTCTACAGGTATCAAATAAAAATAACTTTAATTAACTCCTTCATTCAGTTTATTATGTTGTAATAAAATTTAAAGAAAAATAATTATTTTGTAATAAGTTGAATACTTGGGTCCATAAATAAATTGCTCTTTTTCACATTTGAACTTATTAGGCAGGTGTCCAGCCAGCTCAAAAAGTACTTAACAAACCGATAATCTGCATCAGAACAAGCCAGCTGAGTGGTGCAGTGGGAGAACATGCACTTCAAGTTCACAAGCTGGCGTAGATACCTAGTCAGACCAGCCACATGCTTAAAATTAATGAATGATTACAAGGGAAAGCTTCACACATGGCCATCCAGTAAATTGTCAACCACAGTGCAGAGTTAACAGAGTAAGGCACTTGCCATGACAACCATCTCCGGGTCCAAAGCAGGTATCATCAAACCTTTTTTTACAAAATGGCACTTTCAAGTAAAACGAAAATAATATGTATCTCAGAGATTTCTGACAAGTCAACAAACACATGAAGTGATGTAATAAGAAGTTAGCATTGTTTCCTTCCAAAGTGAAATAAACCACTTGTGCCTTCAATTCTAGCACTAAGTGACCCATTAGCAGGACCAACGATGCATAGACGTGAAGCTATATCAAAAACAAGAAGCATATAAATGATACTGAACTCTCTAAAAAAATCACAACTATGGAAATGGCCATGCTGCAATAAAAATGAAAAAATTTTGTTGTGCAAAATTTCCATCATTGCATTCCTGGTTCAGAAGTTGTGGCCAAAAAAACTAAATTTGGGTAAAAATTACCGAAAAAGATTCTTCTATATTTTACCCTAACTTTTGAACCAGAAACCCTAGAAAGCCCAACCAAAGGCTCAGAAGACTCAGAGTTTAGCCTTGTTTCCACTAAAATCTTGAGCAAAATACTTCCTTCCAGTTGTTGGGACCCACAGCCCTATAACCTCGGCCAAAAAGGCCTAAACCTACTCCACTTATGACATCACCCACAAAAAACCTGAAACCCAAAACCAGGGATTGAAAAAATGTAAATTTCCTGGGAAGCTTATCAAGATTTCCAGTTGGGTGCAAGCTCAAGACTATTGTCCCTTTTTGATGTCATAAACAGAATTTGTTTTCTTGAAAACATTGCACTCAAGGGTCAACTATTACTGCGTTCACATTGATCAACTTAGATTAATTCAGCCTACTAGCATCAATTCACATCAAACTTGTAAATAATTGCATCGCCGCAGTGCACCATGCTACTGGTCAGTGCGCAAAAATGAGAAACTGACAGTGTGCAAAAGCGGTGGAAGTGGCAAATCTTCACCGCAAAGAGGCGAATTCTCACATTGCATCCTTGCTTTTGGAAATCGGGAAGCACCTTACCAGCAAATCATAAATGCTCACGGGAAATACAATTTGTTTTGTGTGAGCACTCATTAATTTAAAAGGAATTTTTTAAAACTACATTAACACTTAGAGAGCCGGTCTACGATATTTTCGTACTTCGATTTCAGCCTGAAAATCAGAAGTTTTCGGTTGCCTTACCAACGCCCTAGCTCCTCCGCCGATTGCGCTAGAGAGCTGTTCAAGAGCTCAAACTGATCGGCCAGTCTAGTAGATTGCAGTCGAAAAAAAAATTGTTGCCTGGGGGTGCAGATTTTTTGTGACTGACGTCATAAGTGAAGTAGTTTTAGGGTCATTTTGGCTCATGTTGCCTGGCCTAGGGCCCAACCGCTAGGCCA
>JGI24021J15306_10007731_pt1 | contig 13128 bp, 4 predicted proteins | sample Ectturendosymbi1_FD_15306 | JGI IMG/M metagenome (IMG submission 15306) | reverse complement strand
TGAAACATGTAGAAACAAGGAGCTCATCTTGCAAAACATGCAGTCAATAGTTCATTCATGGGGCTTTCACTAAAACCATACAAAGATCAACATCACCTTTTTTAAAAAATCTAAAATTATAGCTGAAAACTTCGGGCCGGCTGCAATTGCCAAGTTTTGCCCCCACCCTGGTTGTGGACTTGATTCAACTTACACGCGCGCAAAACCTTGTTGAAAGGAAGTTTTGACGTTTTTATTACTTAACTATTCTCTTAAGTTCTACATTCGACTCTAGTGAGAAACCAGCATTGATAAAGGCGTTTGATAAACCTGCAGCAATCCACTTAAAAAACTAAATGCACTGTATGTGTGTCGGCAGTCTAAGTTTCATGTATATGTGCATTCGCTGTGAAATGAACAATTCCGGTATCGTAACTGTTCAATGACTATTATTTTCAGATGATAGTTGTTTAAAAAAAGAGCATCCAACAAAATTGACAACTTTTAAAAAATATTTCACGGTTAAACTGTTTAAAATAAATCCCACTTTTGTAAAACAGCACTAATTTAAAAAGTGCACCAAAAGTAGCGGTAGCGAATAGCGGTAGCGATAGCTCGCTACTATTTTTGTTCAGTAGCGGGAGGAGTAGCGCCGCTATTACATTTAGCAAATAGCGATAGCAGTAGCGTCGCTATTTTCAAAGTAGCGGTTGCCCACCTCTGGTCAGATGAACACAGTACAGCTATATCTTCAAACACAGTGAAACACTCGAATTGACTGAAAAGCGTGATAAGCACGTTTTACAACTTATGGCTAACTGTAATTAATTTTGCTAGCCATTAATTGCTACCTAAATCGTCTCATAACAGTCATTTTCACGTATTTTTTAATAGACGACACTTGGTTCCACTGTTTTACTCAAGTAACGAACCAAAGTTTATAAAAGACATGATAACGGTCTATGACTGTTACGCATACGAAACAATGTTTTGGCAATGCTCTACCGGAAACTATATGAAGCCTTGTTTCAAGGCAACTTTGCTAATAATAACACATACAGTTGTGGGGATTTGTGTCAGTTCACGGCGAAAACCAGTTAGGCTCAACTTAATTACAACCTATGACTAATGTTCGTAATCACAGCGAAAGTCACCGTGATGATTCAGTGATAGCAATGTTATAGTTGTTGGACCGTTTTTAGTATCTTCAAAGAAACTGACGTTTGTCGTCTTCACGAAATGGAGTTCGGTCGATTGGGTATTTTCCGATCGCTCTATCAGTGTCGGTTGCGTTCAACCAACATCCTGTAAATATAATAAAACGAATCGATGCATACTACGGTATACGAGAAAAGTCCAAAATCCCGCGCGTGTTGACATGCCTAGAGACTTGCAGATGTTATTAATGTCGCTTTTTTGACGCTGCTTATGCAACGACTGGGTGAGCTTTGTCCAACTCGCGGCCCTCATGTGGCCCAGTCGAAGGTTTGGTGCAACCCATTACGTTTTCGCTGTAGTAAACGTATCCTCCTTACTCACAACCTGTCCGTTTTTGATAATCTTGAATTTCACATTTTTGATTCAGGTAGTTTTCAGTGTCGCTTTATCACGTCTGTTACCATTGCAGTTAGGATTCGATCGCTTTCAGTACATTGGCTTAAACTAAATTTAGTTTGCTAAGATCACAGGAAGTCATTCAATGTGCGGTCCGCATTGATATGTCATTCCGTGTGGAGCCCCAGTTAAGATAGTGACATACCAGGGAACTGGGGAAGCAGAACCGTCGCCAGAAAGTTTTCAACAGGGGGCCTTTGCATTTCTGCGGGGGGACTTTGGATTTGTGCGGGGGGGCTTGACACTCAAAAAATTGACAAAACTCAACAGAATTATAGCGTTTCATGTTTCAATTTGGGAGCTTGGAGCTTTGTTTGGGGAGGCTAAGCCCCCAAAAGCCCCCGTGGTGACGGGACTGCAGGGTAGGCACAGTCAAAACAGAAAATTGGTGCCAAAATATTACTCATGCGCTACTGAAGGTAAAAAGAACTTCCTTTGTGTACAAACTATAACTGGGTTTGTCAATCAGATCTTTCGAGATTATGTAAAAATGAATGTGACTCGAGTCTCAAGTCATCGATTATGACTCGAGTCGAGTCAGAGTCATTAGGCAAAGAACGTTACTCGAGTCGAGTCATCACAACATCGTTTCTCAACGTGACTCTAGTCGAGTCACGTCACTGACTCGAGTCACACCCACGCTATAACTCGTTACGACTCTAGATAGAGTTGTGCAAAGAGACTCAACTAGGCGCGAGTTTTCTTAAGTTTTTCAGCAACGTGGCACTTTTCAATCTTCTTTGAATTCTTTCTCAAACTGCGTGATGGCAAGAGAATCAAGCTATAGGTTTTCTCCAAAATGTGGTGAACAAATCTGATTTTTTTCCACTCGAATTTGATTCAAGGTGACAATCCATGAATCCGTTCACCTGAAATGTCAAATGCACGAAGACGCTGATTCGATTCAACTGGAATCAGAATAGAGGTAAGCTTGTGAGCTTTAAGCCTGACTCGGACACGTAAGTCCATTCCATTGGGTAGAATGTAATTCTTTGTATAAGTAACATCTTTTGCAAAATTTTGTTCACTGTTTTCTGAGTGTCCAAGGAATTTCCTCTGCTATTTCTATAAATTCCTCATTCTTGTTAAAAGAGAGTAGCTAATGTTTGAATATTAATAATAGGAAATTAAACCACTCTCATATACACTAGATTCACAAGCACTGGTTATGCCAATTTTCATGTTTAGGGTTAGCCCAGAAAAAGAAAGAATGCAAAAAAGATGTTGGCTACTAATGTCACCTCAAAACTGGCTCTAAGTATCACTGCAAATACGATATAATTCGACTCGGTTTGATAAAAAGCGACTTGACTGGAGTTGTTCGGCACCCAAAAATAGAAAGTCTTTTTCACTCATACAAAAACACGACTCTTGCCAGACTTCCATTGAGGCAATGACTTGAGTGGCCACACCACCCCTGCCTGCAAAGCTTATAATATGTATTTGGACGCCGCTGCAAATTTTAGATAACAATAACTTTTTTTACCGATGTAATTGTCGTGTTTTCGAAATGTCCAATATGATTTTGTTTAAATTATCGGATTTTGGATTGATGTTACTTACACTGCTTTGCAAATACTCCAACTTCACATTCACACTGTTTTTTCAATAGTTTTGTAGTTTATTGCAGACTCGTGGTCCATACAGACGCGATCATAGACACAAGACCACAAAAAATGGATTAGCCACACAGGAGCGATTTACAGAATCGGTTTTGTACATGACCAGCACGGAGAGGAGCAAAACATTTTATCATCACCATGACTGCATTGTCATTCACAAGAGCACAAAAAATGGTTAATCATACAGTAGTGCATTGCAGAATCGATGTTTGCACATGACCAACATTGTGAGGAGCAAAGCAATTTACCAGCATTTCTTACTTTTTGCATGCTTGGTGTGTACACATTGCCCACACATTTTTTACTACACAAAAGCAATACTGATGAGACGCGAAAACCGAAACAATTCACAGCGTTTTAAAGATCTGGATCAGATTTATTGTTTTATTTGTTAGAAATTGGCCTTGGATTTGTATTTTCAAGAAATCTGTTTACGAACAATTGATGCTGAGTTGGTTTCCAACAGTTGATTTACGAACAACTGATTTCCGAGTTGGATTCTTTGTAACATTGCAGAACAGCTGCCAAAAACGATTTCGAGTTGGTTTCTGAAAAAATGAAACAATTACTGCTTAGGTATTCAAGCGTGAAATTTCCGTTGACGTCGGTAACGGGCTAACCGCTTGGTTTCGCGGTAATTTCGGAACGTTTTTGGCAGCTGTTCTGTAATGCTACAGTACTCTCGTTGCGTTGCAACAATTTGGTCTGGTAATTTTATTTTTTGCTCGTCTCGATTTTATTCCAAAAATGTAGTCAGCTCATTTTGATATTTGGAAACGTCTCAAGTTGACATTTTTTTGATTTAAGCTACTTTTATGTAGAACTAATAGTAATACTATCCTCTCCTGCACTTATTTATTAAAGGAGTTGTGTTTACATTACTTACACACTAACACAGGTCAACTACAGTCGCTTGCTCGGTCAGTGCTGTACTTAGATACTACAGTATAGGAGTAAATATATCAGAAGTTCATAAGCCTGATAATTAACTGGTATGACCACTACATGTACATCATACATTCCAAAAGTAAACACGAAGGCAGTGTGAGTGTCTAAACAGTAAACGACCATATCCAGCACAAAAAATGGTTCGACCATATCGAGTTAATAAGTTACTGCATTGCTTTGGAAGTACTAAAAAACTGTATCAAACAAAATTGCTGACCTTGGTAAAATATCTGACCAATTCTTGTATGTCAGTTGCTTCTTAGAGCAAAGGATTGAACTGGTGATAAATTTTTTTCTGACTGTAAGCCCTAACCGTAAACCTTAGCCCTAAGTAAACGTAAACCCTAATTAACAAAACCCTAACCTAAATGTGAACCCATGACTGGTTTTCTAAATTTTTTAACAAAACACACCAAAAGTGCTGAAAAAAGGTGAAAACAATAAACTGATCTTATGACACAAAAGTGGCATCTATATTAGCAAAGCCCAAAGCAGCCATGATCGCATGATAGTCGAACTAACCCAATCCCTTGCACAGCTGGTAGACATTTCCTATTCAACCAAATTCACTGTATTGCTGATACCACGAACTCAGCATCAGAAGTGTTGCTAGGTTAGGATTAGGGTTAGGTTAGAATAAGAATTAGGGTTAGGGCTAGCGTTACCTTAGTGTTACGTTAGGGTTAGTGGTAGCTTAGCATTGATTAGGTAAGCTTAGCATTAGGGTTAGGGTTAGAATTAGGGCTACGGTTAGGGTTAGGTTGTACGTTTATCTTTTAGTTACATTTACTTCTTTTCTACCAAGCCTTTTGCTGCTGCCATCCTGACGGCACAATAGACACTGCCTTTTATTAAATAGCCTACTGTAGTTAGTCGAGGCAGTGTCTATTTTGCCGCCAAGATGCCAGCGGCAACAGGCTTGGTAGAAACAAAGCAAACATAAAAGATAAACCTTAAACCTAACCTTAACCGTAGCCTTAACCTCACGTTAACGCTAACCCTAATGCAAACCCTAACACTAATCCTAACCCTAAACCTCACACATAAGTGCACACTTTGAAAAATTTTGAAAAAGTAAAAAAGCAAAAGGGAAGTCACGAAGGTGAGAGTCGAACCCAAAACCAATGGCATTCCAGACGTTACGCATAACCACTATGCTATAAGCAGTGGACCGTTTGCATGCTGACCTTTTTATTCTAATTGCGTCATGCCACGAGACCGAATCTTTGACTGGCAGCATAATAGCTCCAGCCAAGCTATTGCCACCAGCATCTTGGCAGCAAAATTGACACAACCTTTATTCGATTGCAAGTTGCGGCTTATAAAGTTTCTTTTTCATCATTTTGTGCAGCGTATCATCAAGGACGGCTTACATTGTTTTTCTTCAGCTTATCAATAACTATAGATGACCCTTAGTTTTTCCTTGGCTATGTTTTTTTCAACCGAATTCTCTTTTTGCATTCTGTTCTCTTTAGCATCACATGCACATCTGTCACACTCAGGAAGGATAATGATGAACAGAAGGCAGTTGTAGTGGTGAAATTAAACATTATTACCAGCATTGCCAATTGACCGTGAAACGTTCTAGTACGTGAAAGTATCTCAAAGGCTTATATAACATAATTCAAGTGTGGCCTACAATCAAAAGCTGCTTACATTAATTTTTTAACATCATTTCATGCGGCTTACAATTGAATAAATACGGTAGACCACCATCAGCCTTATCTGGTATTTTAATTTTTGTTTATTTCAGTTTATTCCATTGTACTGTAGACCACTACCAGGATAGAAGGAAATATCCTACACATTTTATGTTCAAGGGTGGTTTCATTGTATTTTGTTTTTCATGTTCCCAACATTTGTTGGACTATTTTTTACTGTTAAATATTTTGTAATCTGTTTTCACTCTTGCCTCTATAATCTCATTTCCCAAGGTATACTTTATGCCCTCTGGGATGTACTTGCCACTATTAGTACTTTATAATCAATGGTCAATGGGTAACTGTGTTGTTTTTTCATGATCTGTATTGATAAAATAAATTTTTCTTTTGCTGCGTGCCTCTGATTTGTAGTAGTGTTTAGCTGTTGTATTGCTTTCTGCTTTATAACCTCCATTGTCACTTCTCCCACCTATGTGCATTGTGCATGATTTGCTTAGTCATCTGTATATCCCTCAACTCTTAATGCATTGCTTGCCCATCATCATCTGTGCATTTCATGTGCAGTGCATAACTGCAATTTTTGGTGCATGCAATTGCTTGTTGCTGCACAACGCAACCATCAATAAAATGGTGCTTGCATTACCTTTTAAGTTGAGTTAGCCTATACTCATACTGTAGCAGTAAGTTAAAAGTATGATCATACTGAAGTAAAAATATCAAAAATTCTGATGCAAAGAGGTGGCATGATAAGGTGTTGAAATGTTTTGATATTCTAAGACAAGCAAACACATAATCTTCTCTTTCCTCTTTACTTTTTTAGGAAAGGGTTTATTTAGTCATGCACAGCCATGTAGGTTGACAGTTTTTCTCTATTTTCAAAATGCTTTCAGGTATCTTCACAGCCTCTACCACATTGCATAACATGGGCATGCATAAGATCATTCTAGGAATTCTTATACCATACCACATGAGCAATGTGCCTACATTGTGGTCATACATAAAACGATTTGTAACATTCTTACAATTTGCCTTTTCAAAGCAGCACAGGTTAGCAGGGCCAAGTGAAACTAATATTTTTATTTTCTAGGCGAACGCCTAATGATTAGAAAAATTTGTTGTCACTTTGTCATGCAGTGTGCTAGGCTATATAGATAATAATTTTTGTCTCTACCTTGACTGATTTAAAAAAAATTACCAACAGTTGAATTCCAGACGTTATTCCTAGCCTGCTACCATGTGCCATTTGTGCTGTGTTTTTCTTGCTAACAGCAATCATACTTGGATGCTTTGTCATGTCTAAAAAATAGTAAAAATGCTCATGTCATGCATAATTTCTTAACACCTTAGGAGCTTCTCGATTTTCCTTATGTCCAGCATGAGCCACTTTTATACGTCACATTGCACCACCATGACTCGCTAGTTCATTAAGCTAAACAGCTGTTCAAACCTAAAAATGGGGGAAGTCTTCTAGTTGAGATTTCTTTTTAAATAGAAAGTTTGGATTTTGTTTTTTGTGGGTGTTGTCATAATGGGGGTAGGTTTAAGCTATTTTGGCCAAGGTCACCAGGCCTGGGGCACCAACACCAAGAGCCAATTTTTTGAACCAGGTTTTGTTGGAAATTAGATTATAATATAAGTCTTTAGAGCCTTTGATTGGTCTTTGTCATCAAGCGTTTCTGGTTTAAAAGTTACAGCCAAAAAAAAAACAAATTTCAGTAAAAAATCTTCTTCATTTATTTACCCAAATAATGTGCCATAACTTTTGAACCAGAAATGCTAAAAAGTCAATCAACAGCTCTAAAGAGTCAGATTTTGAGTGTTTTGAAGGATCATTATACTTGCAACCAGTGGCGCATCTAGCTTGGAAAAAGGGGTCTGTCGCGGAAGGGCAGCTTTTGATCATAAAACCACATTTTCTCCAAAGACTATAAATCGACCGATGAATTTTACAATTTTGCCAAATTTTGGAAACCCAACTTGCTACTTCGTCTCTGATTAATTAACGCAAATTCTCTGTACTCTTCCTTATGATGCGCAGCCCTCCAATTGCATCAAGTAGTGCGCAAATGCGCAGTACTCATACCACTCCACAATTGTCCCCATAAACTGCTGTATGACGTAACATTCGCTCACAGGTTTCTGCGTGCGCGGTAAGCAGATGATTGCCTGCGAACAAATCAGGGCAACTACCGTATTTTTTGGACCATAAGGCACATTTAAAATCCTTTAATTTTCTCAAAAATCGAAAGTGTGCCTTATAACGCGATGCGTCTAATGTATAAATCTGGTTGTGATTTCTCATCTAGAACCAGTTTTATGTGGTAAACGGTACCATTTATTTTATTCCTAGTAACGATTTTTTTGTAAACAGACATAATGAACCAACAACAAGTGCAATGAGCAGCAAACGAGAGTAGCTAGCACATACCACAGATTATATAACTCAGCAAGGCTCCTGACTACCTTGCCGCACACCGAATCAAACACGCGTACAACTTTTATTTTATGCGTGTGTAGCGGATTAGGCATGTGTGACAAATTAAACACCCTCGCATGTAATGACAGATAAACTCCCAGTGATGACTCAGGCACCTGGGCGACTCCGGCACTCGCGCGTTATTGGGAAAGAGTTGAATACAGTTTGACTTAAGTTTTGCTTCATTTAATGCGCCTTATAATCTGGTGCGCTTTATGTATGAAAAAAGAATCAGCTAGCATTCAATTTTTGATATTGCGCCTTATGATCCCGAAAATAACATTAATTATAGTCAGACCTCGTTTATCCGAACTACTTTGTTTCGTCAAATAATCTCGGTTTAGCGAGGTATCCAGAAAATCGGAATCAAGCCTGTAGCCACGGGGACAATCACCCCTAATTTATTTAAGCCACTCCAAATTTTGTTTTGCCAAGCAATTTTTTTTCTTAAAAAGTATAATAAAATCAGAAGTCTTGACCCCGAAAAAATGTTTTGTTTCTCCCCAAACCTTAAGACCTAGGCTACGGGTCTGGTCTAAGCCAACGTTCACAGGGGAAACAGAAACAAACTGTATTCTCAGATGAACTGTTAACTTAAGCAAATATGTAGACTGCATGTGAAACACGACAAAATGGAACTGTCATAGTTGTTTTTGTTTATTAGCAGATACGTATACATCAGCAAGTATGCATTCAGAATGAAATTTAAACGCGATAAAAACTGTACAGGAGACCTATTACTGCGTCCTGCAGAGTCTGCCACTGTTACATTCATTGTGCATGGAAAATTGACATTGACCCTTCTATTGCGATTTAATAAACAACTAAGTAACAGTTGGCGAAATCCAGTTTAGCGTTTTTTTCTATTGATATGGCTGGCATATCTGTTCCTAAATTTCCGAATCAGTGTCGGACAGCGAGGTTTCCACATTAAAGGAGTGAAATGTATTGGGAGAAATCTGTTCCGAGCAATTTGTTTCGGATAGCGGGAATTCTGATTGATCGGAGTTCGGACAAACAGGTCGGACTGTATTTGTAAGTGGTATTGATCTCATTGTCAAAACACATAAGAAAAAATTTCAAGTTATCACTGATTTCGGGCACAGCGCATTTATTACATCACAATCATTGTTTGTTCCTACGAATGTGGTGCTGAAAATATACTTAGCTTGTTGAACATTCTGCAAATGTCAATCGTACAGCAATGAGAGCTATTTATCCGAACGTACATTAACTTATCAAATCGATGCTGACAACCAGTTGCACAACTGCGTCTGTGGAGTGCGCTGTCTATCAAGATGGCGGTGTTATAAATATACTTGCAAAATTACTACGGAGAAGAACGATGAATTGCAATTGCTCTGATCACTTTGCATCGCAGTGCAGAACCCTCACCAGAAAATTATCAATGGGGGGCTTGACATTATAAAATTAACCAAAATTCCACTTATTTATAGTGTTTCACGTTTTAATTTGGGGGGCTAAGCCCACCAAATCCTCCCCGTGGTGACGGGACTGTCGCAATGTAAAAGTGAATTACTCGAAATCAATATAGGACTTCTTGTGCAGAAAACAACATCGTCAACTGCTTAATTATAAAAAAGCTATTTTCGAAATACGACGCTTGACTGATATCTTGTTCAGATAATGTGGCCACTGTTTCTGAGGCTACCTGTTAACGCCTTTCGATATGAGAAGATGCTTATAAAAATAGTTTCAGTGCAAACGATCCCACATTACTTGGCGTGACGCTGAGGAAAGCCTAAACTTACTTAATTTTGTCATAACCTAGTAATCGTAAACAGCAGACAAAATTAACCCGAAACTGCAAAACGAAATGATCATGATTGGAGACTGTCCTTTTGCCATGAAGTGAAACATTACAAAACAGGTCCTATGTGTGCGTGGCAATGTATGATATTCTGACAGCATTAGAGCTGGCACTGCCAGAGGAAATTCAGAAACACGTGCATTCGACGCAATGTCAATTTTCGAATGTTCAAAAACGTGGATTGTTTCATGTCATTGCGCAGGCGTCATTTAGACAAAGCAGAGAGGTTTTTGTTTCGTAATAGCACTACTATGCAACGTTAGAAGGGAAGTGTAGGCTGTTGCCTGTTCCAAAACACCTGCATTTGAGACCTGCAGTGACAGCGTTTAATATTTTATCGGTTTTAATGCTTAGTACCTGCGGTTCAAAGGGTCTGTCATGACAGCCAAACAGACCCCCTAGATGTGCCCCTGCTTGCAACATGGCTGGTGGAAAAAAGTATGAAAATAATATATTTACATTCTAAAAAAATGTTGTCATGTTCAAATACATTACCACAGATCCTTATCTGCATCTTCTACATAGGTTTAAAGATATGATATAGTACAGTATTAAATATTTTTGTCATAATTTTACTAAATAAATGCTGGAAACAAATAAATATGACATTTCACTCCTGTTTTCAACAAAAACATCTATTTTTTCATGTTTCTTATACCATTTGTGCATTCTGCTTATTTGCGCAGTTATCTGTAAATTGAGTTGAAACATGGGTTTGTTTGTAGGCACGTAACTTGGGTTATGTCAAGTGAGCTCAGATAGTGAATGATCTGGATGACAGAGGATGATTTTTAAAGATGTTGGATTTGGAATGTGTTATATAATGTACTTCATGAGCAATAGCATCTATAATGAAATTTTAGTGTTTACTTCTGCATACTGGCGGCCTGACCTTATCATTGCCAGTTAGGATTTGAGCATTTCCAGTACAGTATTTTGAACCTTTTTTTTCGCTGAGACATTTTGATCATTTGCCTCACAGTTGTATTAAACTTTGCTGTAACTAACAGTGCTTTTTAGCCTATATTTTCAGATATTCAGACCAAATAACCTAATTTTTTTCCATCTATGGCCGAAAAAAACAGGTTTGAACTAGATTTTAGTTTGCTAAGATCGAAGTAAGTCAATCAATATGCAACCCTCATTAAGATAGTGACATAAGTTTTGACTCAGTAAGGAATTACAGTTAGACACAGCTGTGCTAGTGTGTATAGTATACAAGAGCAGCTTCAAGCACAAAGTTAGCAACAACCACAGGTTATCAACCTAAGAATAACTATCAAAAAAGATGTGTGCTTGTTTGTTGGTAATTAATTCGCAATATATTTTAATAAACAAACAAACATGGTGAAAAATGCATCAAAAACTATTCAGGACCATATGACTCTTGGCTAGAAAACCACCTGGTAGATAAAGTGTAAGCCAAACCTGGATCCAAGGTAAAACAAATGTGCAAGTGCTTCATACACGTTTCAAAAAGACTTGTAGTTCATTCTTTTTCATGTTTCCACTTCTGAAGAAGCTGCATTCGTTATTTTTAATACTAGCATATTTCATTCTTTGAATAAATATAATAAATTTTTTTCATTTAGTTAATAACATGTTTGTCTAAGCAAGTAATGTTATTATGTATTTTTTGTACTTAGAATATGACTGTAAACCAACAGTTAAACAAGTTATATGTGTGAATAACGTGTGGCATAGGCTAGTTAATTGCATTTCATACATGTGCATTGCAACAACCATTACTTGCACATCTGGAAAAAAACTAAATTGCTTGGTGCAAAAGAAGTTCCAATATGTCTGAAACTTTGTATGGCCAAGTTCATCTGGTTCAGTTTAAAAGTCCTGATGCTGAAGACAAGTAAGTAGCTTGTAACGTTTTTGCTAATGCAGTATTATGTTGTTAACTTTTGTTTTCCATAGCACAGTGCTTTTAAAAATTAGCACAAATGAAAGGGTACCATTCAATTAAGCCTAATTTTTCAAAGGGAAAATCATTTACTTTTTCAAGCATACAAGTTTTGTCAAGTTCGGAATATAAGCTTGTTTGAATTGCAAAATTGTAAAATTTATTCAAGGATGTGGTCATCAAGTTCAGTTTATTCACATGGCACAACCCTTTAATATTTTTATACAACATAAAGTGAAGATGTGGAAACACTGACAAAATCTTCATGTTTGTGATGTTTAGTTAAACATTGTTTGATGTAAGATAGCTTTTTTCTGGTTTTATGTTGAAATTGTTTAATTTTGTGTTTTAGTGAAGTTATGTGCAAGAAAGTTTCATTTGAAATAAGTGCACTGACTGATCCACACACTTGCATGGTAAATATGCTTGGTTGTAGCTAGTGTCTTTGTAGCAGTGCACAAACCTCCAAAAATCTCAGCATGGCTTGGAAAGTATAAAATCAAAAATGAAATATTTGTCTGTTTTTGCCATGATGCTTTTGCATCAATTTTTTACAAATTATGTCATCTATCCATCTTCTTCATGCCAGCTTTTTTCAAATAGGACAAAACTGATTGGGCACAATCCAAATGTATCTGAATGAATAAGAAATATTGAGAATACGGTTTGTGGCCACTGAAACCTTCAGTGGCTAGACTATTACAACACTAAGAAATTGCCTGATCAGCTTTACTTTCATAATGTCTTGTGACCTTGCAATATACATATGGTGATGTTGCATTTCATCTATAACATCATGCTTCACCTTATGCTGTTCACGTCATTGCAACGAAAATATCTGTCATTTTCAATTTATACTCACATGCCGTATGGGAGCTGAGCTAGATTGCATAAGACTACNCTGCCAGTGCCATAAGCCTTTCATCAATAATATGTGTCCTTATGCAAACAACTACCACATCATTTTGATGAATATTTTGTTCCACTCAGCTCAATCCCTTATCATTCCACAAGACTAGCAACCTCTAAAAACCTGTTTTTACCTAGAGTTAACTCTTCCTCAGGAAAATGTTCTCTTAAATTCA
>JGI24021J15306_10007727_pt1 | contig 13135 bp, 8 predicted proteins | sample Ectturendosymbi1_FD_15306 | JGI IMG/M metagenome (IMG submission 15306) | reverse complement strand
GTTATTGGTATGCTACATGTTTTGTGGTTGAAAAAATTGCCCTGTAGAAGCCCACTTGAATTGGTGGGCGAAACGTTGGCTGATAACAAAATATAATCACCAGAAGAGCTTATTCATCTGTTTGTTTGATTTGAAATCTGGTGGCAAACGCTACGAAACAACATGAGTAGCAAAAAGAACAGCATTTTTAAAAGACACTTCTTTAAGAAAATGCCTTAAACTTCGTTGAACCGCACAATTTACGAGCCGGGTAAAGCCTGGGAGACATCTATTACCGAATTGTATCAAAAGTATTATTCTTTAGAAATAATACTGCTTGTTTTTCTCATTTCTTATACATTTGACATCTGCCAAGCTTTACTCAGGCAATTACAAACGCAATCCTTTTATTCGCTAGCACGGTTCTCGATTGCCGCGTGCCTGTGCAAAACTGGCCTGTTTTTATTCAAGTTGTTTGCTTTAATGCCTGATGGCAGCCTTGAAAAGGAAGCCTGATGGCAGCCTTGAAAAGGACGACAGTAGCAAAAATAGGAATGCAATATGGAAAACTCATGGAAACTGACGAAAGATTCTATAAGTCTTATAGTTTTGCAACATAAAGATGAGTGGATGCGTTTGTTATCTGAAGTAATGTCCTTGATTTTGAAGTAATCAAATAGTGTTGGACCATAGTGTAGCGTGTAAAAACGCTGGAGCAGTGGTTCCCAACCGGTGGGTCGCGAACAACAACCTTAATAGTTAGCAGAAGTTCCAAATTTTTAGAACTGCGCATATCAACATTTTGTGTTACATCAGCAAAACCGAAACACGGGCAGATTTTTGTGGAGTTCACATATCTCCATTATAATTCTTATCTGATTTTTACGAGACAGTTTCAATCGACCTTATTGTAGAAACAGGCCAGCACCATAAACGCTGCCCATTGATGCTGAGATTACGTCAGCTTCGTGAACAAAATACTTCCAGATGAAATTCCAACAAAGCACAACCGATATTTTTATCGTTTTGTAGTTCCGTTATTGCATTCATTATTTTGTATTCGTTATGGTTCAAGCTCATGATTCCAGCACAAAAGAGTGTATAGTTGACAAATGGCGGGATGTGCATAAACGTTCGAAGTAACTTTCCAACAGTGTATTTTGCAGTTAATGGACTCCAAACAAATTGTTGCATCCTAAAGAAGATAATGCTCCTGCATTTCCTTCAATCAAAACTCGACGTAACAATCGTGTATTCACTTTCTGAATGAAATGGTTCTGTTATTCATGTCTGAGTGTATTTGCAACTGCGAAATGATTCCTTAGCACGTGACTTGTTTCTCTGAAAAATCCCTGACACAGTTCAGGTGTGCTATGCAGCGATCATACCCAAACCTAACTATGCTCCCTTTTCGTTGTCTGCTTCCATTCCCATTCGTTTGGACCTACCGCTGTGAGCAGGGGTGGATATTGCTATATTAGGGGAGGCCAACGAGAAACAGTCATCTCGGGTCTCCTTTTTTCAGAGATGCCGCGGGCACCATTAAAGAGTTCCGCACTTAGTTTTTACTTGGTTTTGTTTTTNGTTTTCGGTCTTAGACCAAATTTATTTCGAATTGATCAAAGAAATTAAGTCACTTCGGTCATAATGTCCGAAAAGGTAGGCTAGTGAATACCATTTCAGCGAGTTTGAATAATATTACTAGACAAACGACCGAAAGACCTCAGGGAAAAAAATCCAGGTTTTTGCATTGTTCTGTTAAAAAGCTTATGAACTACTCAACAGCCACATTTCATAAGATCTGAAGCAAGTCATACGTTTTTCAAAATAAAGCAACAATCACGTGGAAATGTGCCAATGGGGCCCCTCAACTGTTTCAGGGCACCTTTCTGAGAGTTTGCCTCAGGCCCCTAAATTCTAATATTCAGCCTGTCTGTGAGGTTGGATTTTCAACCTTGTCCACACTAAAACAAAAATCAAGGAATAGACTGCTGGACGTTGAGAATGAAACGAGTTTCGCTCTTACCAACACGTTCCCAAGAATTTTAAGAGTAGTTGTATAGATGCAAGCTCAGTCATCCCACTGATTAGCATATGTGCTTGCTTGGTTTGCATAAGAATGTAAGTACAGTGAATGTAACGCGTGAAATGATAAGTGCTTTTTGTCTTGTCGGTTGTTATTTGAACACTTTAATTTGCAGATAATGGCTGGGGCCGAGCACATACGTCATATTTTCGAAGGGGGTCGCGAGATAAAAAAGGCTGGGAACCACTGCGCTAGAGCGACAATTGCTGATGACTGCATCTGGAGCACTTTCTTTTGTTTCAAACTCATAGGCAGCTTCTGCCGGCCACTAACAATGTATTGAACAGATATTGCAGAGAAAGGCGTCGCCTTGCTCCGGTCATGCAACTGCAAATTTAAAGAAACTGTTAGCTGCAAAACTGATCAGATACCTTTCACCACGATCGCCGGGAAAAGTCGGCACTTTTTGCTCGCTTTGAAACGGGAACTGTGTTATCAGCGCTGGGATTTCAATCAATACCCAAGTCTTTATGTTGTAGTGAACAATTGCGTTGTGATATGTGGGCCTAAGATAACGAAATAAGAAACTGCATGTAGTTCGTAAAGACCGCAGCCAATACTCGGCTTGTTTGGCATTTAGCTCGTCAAATTACAACAGATAAGCAATTTTTTTATTGGTAAATTCTGTAATGGTGTTGTCTGAAAAAGTGAAAAANGTGTATAGACAGGCACGTCACCAGCAAAAAAAGGCTTGGATTACGNATGTAATGCAAGTTGTTAGACCATGGGCTGTCTGTGCCTTACTNCTGCTGAACAGGGTCATGACCTTTTTTCATAACCTGGGATAGGACTTCAGTTTTTTCTTCAGATCAGCGGTCTAAACCCATGAAATGGTATTAAATACTTTCTTGAAATTCTACCTTCACCAGCGGCGTTAAATGCATTGAAAAAAAATACGCTAGACTGCATTGTAAGGAAATACACTTTCAGCCCAAGTGTGAATCCAAGATTCTATTCTGAGATTATTTTTCATGGCATCGACAGCCAGCAGAGCTGCCTGATGTGAGAGTAATATCGCAGTTTTTCAATAATTTCTTGTTTCTGATTTGTGACTTCAGTAATAAATATACTTTGCGCGTACATCTAAAGTTTAAACCTTACTCCACAATCTGAGCCTGAAAACATAAATGTCATTTAATTATTTTTTTGATTTTATCTGGGGCTTGAGTTGCCACTTGACAATAGAAAAATTATTTTACTTCTAATCAGATCGGGAATCCGTTTCAGATAGTTTTTTTTCTTATTTTGCTAGGGACAGTCATAAAAACGTTAAACATGAGTGCCCAGTATGTTTTAGCCCATATATTGCAAGCGCTTTTTGTAGATACAAGAGATTGTTGGGGACACAGTGTTCTTAGTGACTGCGTAGCGTGTGAAAAATGGAGACCATTTTTTGGAACTGAAAAGTTGTGTGAATTTATGACATCAGGCCCTTTGAAATGTGGTGATTCCTGAAAGATCACATAGTTTGACCAACAGAAACAACTTCCTTGGCCAAGAAAAAGTAACCTTTTTGGCGTACCCTATTTGACTGCCAACCAAAAAAACGCCTGCCTTAAAGACCCGCCACTGCTACGGACCGGGCACTGTGATAATGTACCAAGGGTGGCCAAACCTGCTCTATGTATGAGCCGCATATCGTATAATACAAGTTACAAAGAGCCGATAAAAATCTAAAAACACGAATTTATTTGCAATACACGCTTCTGTGACATAATAATTCTTTTTGAAGCGACTTGCAAAAGTACTACTGCACGGCACGCTAGCTACCACAGTACCATTTTGCAATATTTCTATACTTTGCAATAGAAATAAAAATAAAGAACAAATATATAATTTTTCGGAAAGCTCAAAGAGCCGCATTTGGGCACCCCTGTAATATACCCAAGTTACTAATCAGGTCAGATCCAAATGTTTTGTCACTTCCTTCGCTCACTGACTTTCAAGATTTACGAACGAAACCATGCAAAACGTAAGTACGTATCAAATACGAGCCACACCGAGTTAACTAACAGCACACGCATGCTAATGACAGGATGAGTAACAGCAGAACTTTGTCGCGATCGCGAGTTACGACCAGATATCAACCAACCTTTCCGGCTTCGGTAGAAGTTCGTCGGCGTACGCGTTGAATACTGTATATTGTCGCTTCAGGTAGCAACACGTGAAAAATCAAATCATCTCTTTTAATCAATCCCATATCCCTGCGAGGACAAGAAATTTGGTCGCGTTGACATCGCAATACAGGTTTGTGGCAAAAACAAAGAACAGTTTCACACTAATCGCTGTTACTGCTTGTCTGACTAAAGCAAAGACCGTTCGAATGAAATTATTTACCATCTGGGCATGTAGAGCTTGCGCAATTGTATGTTTAGCATGAAGTCAGGGGCGTGCACGAGGGGGGGGGACGGGGCAACGGTTCCGGGCATCCATGGGATGAAATTTAAATAATAATATTTTATTAATATGCTGTAACTAGATGCTTCTTGGTATTGTAAGGCTACTAACATATGTTGCATGGATCTGATGGGACCTTGGCTGAGGAAACATTAAGTGTATGTCATCGTTATCTAAGGCCTACAACCTATCTCTCTTCCCCCCCTTTGTAGGCTGGCCAATTCCTACTAGCCTTTTGTTAATCTGCNACTTGCCTTCTACATATCTCTTGAACTTGAGTTCTTAAATTGGGGTGCGTGAAACGTTCGCGAGGGGGGGCGCGAGTGTGGCAGCGACATATTGTTAAGAAGTGTTCAATGCACTGTTTTCACTACAAACGCAGTTCTTTCTAATCCTAAGCATGCTCTTGAATGTTTAGTGCAGTTTGAAAAGGATGTCTTCCCAGCAGTATGTATTGCATATAGGTTACTGCTCACCATCGGATTTTCAATTGCAAGTTGTGAGAAGTCATTTTCAAAGTTGAAATTGATGAAAATATGTCTAAGATCCTCAATATTTCAGGAACGTCTAACAACCTTGACTGGCTTTAATCAGTATTGAAAGAGAATTCGTTTCAGTCGATGTAAAAAATGAGGTAGTCTAAATACTTTCCGATAGGAGAGCTCATTCGGGACAGATAATTTAATAAATGTAAGTGTGTAACTGAACTGTTCATATGTTCTAATTGAATAAAAAGTTACCTTATCTATATTTACTAAACTAAATAGTACGCTTATCGATTTGTTCATAGTTCAGGAAAACATAAAGGGTAGCAATGGATGAAACTGCATGCTTGTACAATTTGAGATACTGGTACTATTTATAATAGAAAAAATAGACAACGTTATCTCCTACTATGCCTCATAAGTACTATATTTTGGTTGACCTATCTAATACTTATTTGGATGCATAAATGCAGTATCTAGTTACTCAATGCATACACACTGTTAGAGTTTTTCTTATTAACACATGCCTTAGGCCCACCGAATAAAACATAACATTAAAGACTAACAAATTAAAACAAAAAACACTTTCAAATATTTTATTTGATTTTTCAAAACTTGTTTTTTAGTCAAAACTAGTTTTTGCATATTTCAAATGCCAGTATTTCTAACATTCGTCAATACTAGACTAAAATTTGGTATGAGGGCATACAAACAAGCAGTTGGCCCAGGCATCACGAGACCTTTGCGCTCCTCCACATGAAGTTGCAGGTGTTACCAGTGGTGTAGGAGCTGGGGTGCAAGCGCACCCCCAAAAGTTTTGATTTGTCAAAAATTTGGGCAAAATCTCGAAATTTTAGGGCAAAGAAGTTTCGACATTTTTACCAATATTAATGCAATCATATTTCTTTGTTATTGAAAGTGTAAACAAAAGTTTGTTAAGTCATAGAAAACACATCAAATGTATAGGCCTATACTTCGTGCCTCAGTTCGTGAGGGTGGATGAGCAAATGACTCACTTGAAAGTTTGGGCAAAAGAGGGCATTTCATTTACGTGCTCTATTAATTGTAAACTGATGGAATCGAGTGTACTGTAGGGCACCTACTTCATATTGGTAAAGTCCATTCCAAGCAGGTACAGAAAAGCTTTTGTTTTTCATTTTAACTGGTGTTTGGATGAACTCTTCATGCCATACAGTTTGTTGCACATATGTCCAGTTGAACAGACAATGTTGTGAGACTTGCAGCATAGTCATAATATAAATAATGATATATATGCCACACATATGTCTTATGATACATGCCACATATGTCTTCGGAGAAGGAAGCAGCTTTAGGCTTACCTCACCTAAGAGTGAGGTACCTTGCTGACAGCAACAGCTGGAATGTGAATGGGACGCCAAACCTCAGCACTGTGAGGCAATTGCTCAGAGCACCGATGCAGCTGATTTCTGACGATGTTTTTGCAGTCTAGCGTACTTTTTTTAAGAACCATATTTCAAGTACCAAATATCCTATTTTCGTGGCAACGTGGTGGAGGAAAATACAATGCACCAACAGCTACAGAAAATTTGTTAAGAGAAAGTGTGTCGAATAGAAGTTTTTCGACAAATTTTGGGAAAATTCGAGCAGACATCCTTTGCGCCCCAAAAAAAGTGCCTGCTTCTGCACGCATTACCACAACCAATGGCAGATCCAGGCCTGACGTTTGGGCGGCAGTTGAAAAATGGAGTACCTAACCAAATCAAATTTGAACGCACAATTTTTAATACTGCCGTAGTTATACCCCAGGAAGGTAACGAGGAAAAAGCGGCGTGTTGACTTGCTTGCCTTGTTAAATTGCTAACTCTTCCCACATTTGCATGAGATATAATCATATACGTCAAAAGATGGGCAGCGTGTTGTTTGGTGGAGCAACTGCAAATTTCCCCCGAGACCTACCATTGACCCAAACATAGTTAACATTAGAGTAAAACGTCTTAACAGAAAAATCCTTCCAGTATTTTGTAACTTGCTGTTAACGTTAAATTTTTACATTTTTCGTTTATTCTATGTCTTTGCATTGATGTTCCAGCTGTTGAAAATGTGCCTGCCATCCCACCACGCAGAATTCTCTCCTTCACAGTGAAAAGCCACCGTGTAACTGTTTGCATAAGGGCGTTATGCAGTGGTAGGCATAACACCCAGGCTGTAAAAAACGTATCCAGACCTCATTTCGAACAGACCAATATTTTGTTGGTGACGAATTTCCATGAGGTCTTACGTCGTGGTGTTCGAAATTTTCTGGTTGGGCGTACTGCTTTGGCAATGTTAGCGCTCGGGCACAAAAACGTGCTTTGCAAGCTCTAGTCAAAACAAAACTCTAACTCGATTCTCGACAAAGCCTTGATGACCCAGTTCTGCACACTTTTTGGCATATAAGCGCGACGAGAAATATTATTCAATAGTCAAGCAAGACCGATCGTGCAAGTGCTTCAGCCAAGGCCGAAACCGGACAGGTCACTTTGGATTTTGGAAGTTTAGCTAGGCCGAAAATTTGTCCTAGATGAGCCCTAGCTCCATTTAGTGAAGATTTGAATTATGGCACCCAAGAGATGCCAACCTTCACATAGGTAATTTAATTCTAAGGTATCAACAAAATGTATTTTCGCCAAAATCTAGAAGTACATGACGTGAATAGAACTATTTCACAACATGCGACTCTCAAAATCATGCCGAGGTCAACCTGCATGGTTTTCACGTGGACTAGTTACCAGTTCCACAAGTAAACTTTTATCCATTTGTTCACGATGCAGTAGTTGGCATGGCATCTTCCTTTAGAACACATCGTGCAAAATCGCTGCTACAAGCCATGGTCGCGAGCTTAAAATAATTCTGGGTACAATTTCCAGGCGATCTTTTTTTCGTTTCTAAAGACCCACTGCGTCGGAAATGTTTGAATTAGAATCCACTAGATCCGAATGTCAACCAATTCGAATGACGGCGCAGAACATTCGATTTTTCTTCCAGGTTTTGCAAATGTTAAACAATTGAAAATAAAACGAATGTTAACAAATTTTTAAAAGCTTGTATACTTATTTCATACCGCTGCTCCCATTTCTTATTTTTGTAATTTTTACAAATTATTCTCTCGCATGTCAGTTACTGTGCTTTAGCAGCAACAGTACAAAGCTTTCTAGCGTTGAGTAGTTTGGAAAATCCGTTAACGGTATTCATGACATTAACTTGCGGAGGCCAACAGGACTCCGCTCAAGCGCTTGTGCGAACTGGCTTGCACCTCCCCAAACAAAACCATTTTCTCGACCAAGGTGCCTTAAGCTTCCATCAAGATCGTACGTAACGAAGCTTAACCTACCAGTTCCAAACACATTTTACAAATAAACCGGAGTCTCCAGCGTACACGACAACAAAGACCTACAACAGTAGTAAAGTAGACAACTTTAGAATTCAAACTGCTGGGCTAACCAGATACGTAAGTGATGAAAGAGCGTATTGCACTAATCTATCAAAGCTTGTAAGACACAATTCACCGCCGGAACATTTATAAAAATACAGAACACTTTGTTACAGATGATATAAAACAAAGAACTATGACACGTCTCTTTCACTTGAGAATCCAAAGCCTTTTATCAAAACAGACAGGTTTCTTTTGCAAAACAATAAGCTTTCTTCCTGAACATTTTGACCAGAAGCAATTGATTAAGCACATAACATGCAACGTACGGAAAATGCTCTGCGATTAACTTTTGTAGGTGAGCGCAAACTCGCTGAAGCTGCTTAGTGTCTTCATAATAACCGCCAGGAAGTTTCAGCTTCTTGTTCGTCGGTTCATCCGAGTTGGGTGGCCATTTCCCACAGAAAGAACGCATTCTGTCAAAAACATGCAGAACGCAAAGTTACGCAGTTTCCCATGAGACCCTATGACAAATAGTATTATTTACCTTTCCGAAGACTTCGCGCTGATGATATTCAAAAGATATGCGTCACATTTTCCGTCCACTATGAAAGAAACAATGTCTTGGTTTTTATCATTAAAACACTTAACAAGCGCTTCCTTCTTTCTGTGTTCAATGATAGAAGTAGCGCTTTTCACGACTGCTGTAATTTCAGAAACCAAACGCCCGTCAATCGTGTTATTTTCGTCTTCACTTGAAGGTGGTGTCATCTGTACTTGTGAAGTAGAGGTGCACTTTGCCGAATTACTAACAAACTGGGCTTCTTCCGCGCGTTCGTGTGGAGAATCGCAAACAGATGTTTTTTCTGCCTGACTGGCGTTGAGTTCTGTCATGCATTTCTTGTCTTTTTTTTCTTGCAAGCTCCAACCGCCGGTGGCAAAAAATTCGAGAACTTCGTCTTCATTCGCAAACGATCGATTTTTTCGTGCAATTATGTAAATCTCCGCAAGTTTCAGCGCTTCGTTAAATAAATCTACTTCAGCGCTCGTACCGTCACCCTGCACAAGAAATAAGAAGGATAGACAAGTCTCAAGAAAAATTTTGAAAACAAAAAATACAGAAGTACTTAAATCTGGGGTTGTCAGGTTGGCCTTTTTTAGGCCAAATTTCAGAAATCTGGCCTTGTTTCAAGTTGATTGACCTTAAAAAATTTGTTTGTCTATTTGGAATTTTTACGCTGAAAATTATTCCTCTAACAAACTATTTACTATTCCATTATTTGGTAACACCTTTGCAAAATTTTTGTGATAAATGCTATATTAGACCAACACCCGCGTTCTGATGTTGGTACGATTTGAGGGATGCGAGATTCAATATACATTTTTTGCGTAACCACTGGAAATGTGTGCACCATTGTACCCAAAGTGTGCAATCTCACAAGCCGTGAAAGGTCAGATAAGTGTCAGGAATGAGCTCCGGTATAAGGCCAAGCAAAACTTCATTTCAATGTCGATGAAAATTTGTAGTGATATGCTTGTCATTACGGTATTTATTCTTTATTGTGAAAAAGGATTGACAATACCACGAACAAACTTTGGCTTTCTTTTGACCTAATAATCAGTTTTGCCTTTTTCTGTCTTTTATTTTAACGGTTTGACTTTTTGTGGCAACCCTGCTTAAATCATGTAACACAAACCACAGGAACTGTTCAGGACGTTTTGAATGACTTGCAAATCAATTTTACCGACGCTACAAACCTTCTTCACGTCCATTGCTTGGCAGTGATCTCTCGCTGTTTGAATCAAAACGTCTTTGTCTTTAGCATGAAAACGTTTGACATTGGGAGAGTCAAGTTTGTAAGGGAACGTACGCTCACCTTTGTAAAACCTGAAACAACACATGATAATGATGCAGCGCCATCTGAAATTTCTATCTGAGAACAACTGCGGCACTCACTTGTTGTAGCGGATGAAGTAGACGTTGATGCGGTTCCGGCACACAGACTTGACATACGCTGGCCAAACTGCACATCGTTTGTTGTGTTTTATCCACAACAAATCCCCTTGCTCCACGATGTCGTGTTCAGGCCGCATACTCACAAGACTCTGCATTGTAAAAGTGGGACAAGTCACGTCCTATGAAATCGGTAATATCGTTGTAACAGAGGAGTTGTAAGGGTTTAAATAATTAATCTTTGAGCGGAGCTGTCTAGAATATTGAGTCGGATTTCTTTGAAATTTTTTATTACTTTCTACAAAATATGCATCGAAAAAACTAACACACCAAGAACATCAGTATCTTCCTTTGATTTTATTTAAAAAATAAACAAAACACTATAAACAGCAATATATTGTATGAACTAGGTTTGACTGGTATGGCCTTGTCTGGATGAATACCATTATTCACTCTTTGGTGCATCAAACACCTTTTCAGACAAGGAACAGCATTTGTTGTGGGCAGAACGTCATGATTGTCAGCAATTCTAGAGCAGACTTATTTCTCACAAAGACAAACGACTATTGTGTAAGGAACTGCTATGAACATCTCATACAAAATACGCATAAGAACACAGATTGGTAGAACATATCTGAAATTTTTTTGTATTAACAAAAATATTAAAACTGGTTATTAGTCATGAAACAAAAACTATCAATTTATGACTCCATTAAGCACCACATTAATCAAAGCCACGACACTTTTTAAATGTCTATGCACATATACCAGGCTTTTAGTCTCGGTTAAATTTTCAGCCAAAGCTACAAACTAAGCTTTCCATATTATGTGTATCTCATGATCATTTGATCGTCATAAACAACGTAGTCAGTGTAACATACCAAGATCAACTAAAACGTTGAAAACTGGACCAATGAAGTTCACTCTGTCGCAAAAACTTGATCTAGGAAAGCAACGTCCCAAATATTTTTCAAAGATTCATGATTAATTTATTGATTATTTCATTAGCTGTAAGCCTGGGCAATTGTCCTTAATTTGGGGTGGAAAAACTATATATACCACATTCCAACTTTAAAATATACACATCATAAAGATACAGCCTAACCTTGTTGTTAAACCAAAATTAAATCTCTAAGAAACTAATGTCTTAAGTTTTGCATTGGTCTTGACGTTTTTCACTATAAAACAGGATTTCCTAACCTGGGGTATGTACCTCTAGGGGTTAACAATAGAAGGAAAAAATTACATTTGCAAATATTTATACATACATCAGTGAATATTATTTTCAAAAATAATTACATGCTTATTGTTAAATATATTAACTTTGAGACATGAAAACGGAGCGTAACTTTTATAGTTGTAAAAATATAAAAGTTCTGTAAAAATGCAGTGGATTTTGGTTGTTTTACTCAGCTTTTTTGTCATACGATATTTCAGGGTGCATGCTCATCTGTCAAAATGCTAGGGGTACATGGTCAGAGAAAGGTTGGGAACTCCTGCTATGAAACGTCCTGACAAAATACCAAAAATGTTGAAAAGCTAACATTCTGCAGCCTTCTATAGAAGGCTTAGTAGAAATTACAAATTTCTAAATAATTGCTAAGTCAATGTTCTGTGACATGAAGACAGCTTCTGCATATGAAATACTGGTCATATTATATTCACATAATTTTTCCATATCCATATCAATTTTTCCAAATTTTTCCATACATGCTCCTGTTCCAAAAAAAGCAATAAACAAAGTACAACCCTCTCACCACCACTGACATGCGTAGACCATAGCACAGTTAAGACAAAATATGTTAGAATAGAGTTGTCTAGACATCTCATCACGAGAGCTTGGGAACACACTGTTTGTGTTCAGCAGCAATTATCACTGAATTGTGTACAGGAATAAATTCACTACTTTAGAATAATGTGTGTTTGTTTATGCATATAAAAGCAAAGCCTAATTTAACAAGGTAGTGGGCTATGCAATTTTTACCTGAAGTTATATGGGTCACGTAAGTAAAAAGGATGAGAAACCCTGGGTTAAACGGTTAAGTCTATAGCACACACTAAAACTAACTGTGCACTGTGCAAACTGGTGGACCGTGTGGGCTAACGCAATAAGGTTGAAAACTAACTGCAGATTGTGGGCATCGCAGACCTTTCAGTGCAATAAGGTGAGCAGATACAGTGAATATTTTCAATGCAGAACTGGGAACACAAGCTATTCATACTGCGTTGTCACGTTGTCACCAGGCTAATAAACGGAAAGGTTTAACCAGCAACTTTTCAAAATGCATATACGCTGACTTTAGATCATATGAGTCATAATGTGACATTGCAAAAGCAACCAGCGGACTACAAATTCAGCAACAATGCGGCAATGTACACTGACACGATACAATTTTGATAACATTTTTAAGCACAAATAAACTTATGTCTGCAAAACAAAGTTTGGCAGTGCAGTGTGACTTTAAACTGTAAACAGAACGTAATCTGAATCATTATCCACAAAGGAGGCAATGACTGTCCGTCAACTTAAGCTAGCACGGGCAAAATTGGCAAAAAGAATCTATGAACAATATTTGTTTTCAAATTGAAAGAGTGCTTTTCATTGGTAAACTTCAGCAGGAATTGCCAACAAATACACTCATGCTGATGTTTAACACAGGATGCACAAAGACATTTGCATTAAAAGGTTTATCGCAAGGCGAGTTGATATTTGATTTTAATCTTGCATGCGAACAACTCAGACTACCCTTAACACCAGGGTCAGCAACCTACAGTCCGCCAAACAAAATCATCCGGTCTCCAGCCCTGTTACAAATTGTAGTAATTGTATGGCTCCCCTAGTT
>JGI24021J15306_10007726_pt1 | contig 13135 bp, 5 predicted proteins | sample Ectturendosymbi1_FD_15306 | JGI IMG/M metagenome (IMG submission 15306) | reverse complement strand
ATATCCAAAGATTTTGAGGTGTTTTTGCCGTTCAAACCACTTTTCTGCCAGTCGGGTCCCACGAACCCCATCAAAGTTGAAGAACAGGTGTTTTTGGGTGACTTAGAACAGGCCACCAAATTTAAAGCCAAAATATTGACAGGAAAATCTTAATCAAAAATCCACTAGGTGGCCAGTTATTTTCTCGATCTATGTTTGGCCATAACTCACCAAACCCTTAGGTTAGTAGGCTATTCAAAGTCTCTGAAGCTTCAGAATGGCTCCTGGACCACTTTAGACACAAACCAAGTCACTAACCCCTGTATTTGTTTCTCTGGAATTTCCCAAAAAATTCATCCAGAAGTCAATCTACCCAACCTACACTTCTTTCCCCCCTAATTTCCACCCCAAAACGACCCGATCCGACTTTATTGACAGGATTCTGTTTTTGGGTATTCCGGCGGTTGGCGAAGCGCAAAAACCGGATTGGAAAGGCTAAACCGTATGCGAGGAACGAGTTTTTTATTTTCTCTGAAAATTTCCAAAAAATCACCACGTCAAATATACAAATATAGATTTTTCTCAAAAATTTCAAATATAAAGGTATATTTATGTTAATTTTATTGGATTTCGTGCTACAGTATTTTCCGCATCCAGGGATGTTTTCAATGGCTCTCTAGCCCAATCCGTTCAGATGCTATGGCTGATCATACTCCAAATCCTAGACTGCAGCCGCAGCGGGCCTGAGAGGGCAGAACCCTTCTCTATTTACGCTTTGCAACAGAAACAGATAGTTTTGTTTAAGTCTCCACTAAGTCTTCCAACAAAAGTGTATTAAATATAAACCAAATTTTTCATATATACCAAATCAAATATTTCTATACCAAGCACTTTGATTCACCAATGAGCAACACTGGTGTTCAGGAAATAAACTGCAAATTACACGTTTTATGGATTGATTACAAACAATGATCATTAAGCGTCAATAACTATCTTTTGACTAAGTACATAACTTCATTCTGAACGGTTAGTGCAAACTTCGTTACTAGGTGNGTACTCNGCTAATCGCAAGAATTACCCACCCAAAGTGTCAGATCCCATACCTGAGGTAAGNATCCGGCGTGCAATCGGCGACTAACACTTGTCATGGATCTAATACAGTTGTTCCCAAAACGTGGGTAAATTACCCTCGAGGATAATATGCGATTCTTCTTAGGGTAATGAAAACTATTTCGGTACAAGTATACTGATTGCATTATTTGTACCACCCAGAATATTTAGGGTAATAAGACATAATCGCTACCTTGATTCGGGTAACGGCTCGAACAAGTCTGGGAACTAATGATCTGATATAAACTTGCCGGAGTGACGTAGGCAAATATACTCTATGTTGAGTGACCCAAGAGTGAAATGAAGCACTGCCATCGTTATTTTAGGGCCTTAACTCCCCCTTTTGTAGATTAGCCCCATTCCTGCTAACCCATTTGTGTGTACTTTGTAGTGCGTAGTCTTTGTAGTTCACAAAAACATAAAGGGCGGAAATGCATCAAGTTGCATTTTTGTACAAACATTACTTACTGTCAGAATACGAAGGTTGGACGAACGCGACGAAGACTATCAGTCAGCTCTCGCACGACTGCAGGAAAAATCTTCGCTCTCTGGCTTCTCTCCGAACATGGTGCAAAACATGATAAGACTAGTATCTACCTGGAAAATCAAGCTTCACCCACCTAGAGTAAAAAACAATGGCAATAAAATGGTTTGGGCAACATCATCGCCTTCGTTATTGCAACGTAGCCAAAAGGACAAGAACCTGAAATCAGAATCAATGATTGCTCACAAACTACCAGGATCAATTGGTTCCCACATCACAAATTGACAAACCCTGGCGCACAGAAATATTGTGACTGCAGAGACTGGTTCACCTGCACCATGTGGTCACTGTGCACAGTGTGGTGATTGTGGTTGCCACAGAACATCGATGGTGAACAATAAGTTTTAAAAACACCGAGTAACACTTTTCAACTTAAACAGAAACTTAATTGCACCAATGCAGCATTTATGTAGCCACTTCCACTGTTTGTAATTAGCAATTTGTCGGTTAGACCTTAACTAAATTCTACACTACGTTGAAATGCCTCGTGCTACTTGGAATTCTTTTGACGCTACTGCTGATGTAGCTGTCGTGATTGGTTGTGGTGTTGGTTTGTCAGTGGATAGCGACTCCACAGAGATCCCTACCACAACAGTTGAGGGGCCAACCTAGTTGTTGCAGGAGCACAGGCCAGTCTCCTGACTAAGTAATCCTATGTCTTGAAGCTGCCAAGCCAAAGGAGGGCGAACTAAAGGCTCTCACCACTTCGTCCGGTATTAACTCTTCAGTAGTACTCTAAGTTGCTCTTTTGATTTTATTCAGATATACAAAAAAACTTCAACACACTTGAGCGTGAAGTCAGAACCATGTGCTTCGGAAGGATTTTTTCCAAGGTGGGCCACTATAGGATTTTTCCAAAATTTTTCTAGGCGGGCCAAAAGTGGTGAAATTTGTTTTTTCCCACTCGACACTAAGAAAACAATCTTTTTTTGATAAAATTTTCAAAAACCAGGGTGGGGCCCTGCCCTCTCTTCCGACGCCCATGGTCAGAAGAACGTAACATTGAAACGGTTCGATGTAGACCGACGACGAACAAAAACGGTGGGCGTTTGCATGCGCCACAGGAAACAGCGACGAACTGTGGTTAGGTAGAATGCAAGTTATGGTGTCAACTATTGGATCAACTACTGTTCGCAAAAAAGTGAGTTGCGTTGAATCACAAATCGAATACTACCGGGAATTACGCAGTAAGAATGCACAAAACAATAAAGCATTAACGTATCCACTATACGGATATTAATAAAACAGATTTTTTGACACATTTATATAAATAACATGATTTGACGGAAAAACCTCTCATTTCGCAATGTTTTGAAGTTAGAACAATCCAAAGCTAGCTATCTCGAAGAGTGCGAGAATAAATGTTTTCACAAAATCGACGCCGAAATTAATGTTGAAAAAAGGATTCTGTTCCACATCAAGCAGTTGTGTTTTTGCTCATTGCCGTTCTTTTTGATGCGTGATTTCTTGCTCTGCGTTGTGACTTTGGTATTTTCTTAATTAAATATTTGCTGGAAGGATGTCACATGCTTTCCAATTCCTGGAGCTGACACCATGCTGCACTTCATCGCTGGTGACAGTTCGGCACTATGCAGTGTGCAGTAAGGTATACGTTTAGAACACTTTGCATGATTGCATGCCGACTTGTAACTCTTCAGTTTTTCAGTGACTTACTGTTTTAATTCATTGCCTTGCAGACTTTACCGTTTTGACCTTATGTTTTGTGTAACTGGCGATGCTCCTGTGATCGAAATTAACATTTCTGTTTTAACAAACTGTGGCCAGATTTTTTAGAAGACTTCTGTGAGCATTTATGTGCAATACTTTGATATGGAGCAATTATCGCCACAGCAGATATGATCGAGCCTTTCCGGTGATCAGGCAGATTCTGATGGAACTCAGTACAACGCTAGAGTAACAAAGCATATTAGTTACTCTATATTAGAAAAACGACAACTCTATCTTCTATCATGCGTCGCAAGCAGTATGCATTCCGGCCAGAGTATCTGATACGTACTGCATGTATAAACGCAATATCTAGTTATTCAGTGCATACCCATTCCAAAAATTATTTTGCGATAAACACATGCAGGGACGGATTTAGGGAGCGCGGGTCCTAGGCTATCTTAGTTTTTAGGACCCACGCAAGTGTGATCAATTTGGCCGTTTGTCTGAAAAGCGCGAAAGTATGCCCCTCGTAGGTGTTGTTCCCCCTCAAAAATCTATCTTTTTTGTTCATTCTTTGGTTCTACAATTGCCTTAGATCTTCAACAGAAATTAAAGCCTTTATTACATTTTTCAAAGAAAAAATGGCAATGCGATCTTTTTTTTGAATTTATAGCTTTTTCATGTAGTTCAGGGTTGCCTTCGTTAAATTTCCGTGATTTCTAGCGTTTTTTATAGGTTTATTTTTCGAGTATATACATTTTCATGCAGGACAGTGTTGCCGCCTTCGAATATATCGTCTAGTTGTCGAACTGATTAGCTGTCCGTAAACGCCTTTGTTAACCACATATTTTAAGGACCAAAAAACACAATGCATTCAATGGACACAGAGCTTATTTATGCCGTTTTAAAGTTGCCATTTTCCAAGCAATACAAAATATAACGTTTTAATCATTTATGCTATAGGCGAGGGTCCCCAACGTTTCTCTGACGATGAACCCCTTCAGCATTTCCACAGATGAGCCGCATGTACCAATAAAATTTCTGATGGCAAAAANGCTTAGCAAAATTACAAAAATCAACTAATTTTTAATAGAACTTTTAGAACCTCTGAAGGTANTGATTTTTAAAAANATTATGCACTGATATGTGCATAAATATCTGGAAATAAATAATACCTAAATATGTTTTTCCCTTCTGTTGCTGACCTTAAATGTACCCCTTCAAATAGGAAAATGTACTCCTAGAGGTAACATGTACCCCAGGTTGCGAACCCTGCTATACGCTGGTGGTAAACAGCATGAAGAACAGTTTTGCACAGGAAAGTATTGTGACGACATCCCCAGCTACCCATATGAAGCAAGCCCAATGTTGGAACATTTTTCCGAGTGAAACGCACGAGAACGTGTTCTAGCAGATTTAACAGAGTTCAATTACAATATCTGTTTACGGGCAATTTAGTTGGAAATAACCAAACATAGGATATAAATACAATACTGACAATACTGCTTTTCACCGACGTTCTGCAGTGTCTGGGGGTCTTGCGTTGTTACAAGCTTTTTGTCAGTGGAAGATTGAACATCAAGTAGGTACTGCTTTCTTTTCTTTTTCGTTCTTTTTTTGTAACCACTTTCATACAGACGGTCTGCATCTCTCTCGCACCCAGCCGTGTTCCTCAATATCAAGTTTTTCGCACAACACATTCTTGCTTGTTATTCAATCTTCCGCTGACAAAAAGCTTGAAACAACGCAAGACCACCAGACTTTGCATAATTCCGATGAAAAGCAGTATGGCCAGTCTTATATAACAGGGTTGGGCAATTAATTTGGCTCGTAGGACATTTTCAGAAGGTCGCGTTTAGCGGAGGGCCATAACTTCTAATTCAATGGTAAAACAAATAAATAAAAGCATTTTGATGGTACACACATAAGGTTTTAATAAATTGTGCCTGTGCGAATGCACTTTATCCAGCGCAAGCAGTTCAATGTGATAAAATCTAACTTCACACAATTCAGATTTAAAGATTTTTGCTGAACGCGTATGCGGGCCACTGAAAATGCTGTGGCGGACCACATGTGGCCCGTGGGCCGCTAACTGCCCACCCTGTTATATTGCGTAACAAAAATATTATCGTGTTGTTACTGTACTGATAAGTGTCTAGAGCAGACATTTGCATTTTCGCTCGTTTCAAACTAAATTGTGAAGTTATGCCTCTGCGCAGTTTCCCCATTTTTGAGTTGTTAATCAGTCGTCATAAGAAGGAGTTGCGCAGGGCTCCAAAATCGCGGGGCCTTAGGCCATGACCTATTTGGCCTATGCGTAAATCCGTCACTGAACACATGCTTTTTCAACACTAGTTTTGACTTATTTCCAATGTCTATATTTTCCACTTTACTGAATAATAGATTTTGGTAGCGGCATACAACCAAGCTGTTACTCAGGGCATTACCAGACATCTCCACGCCTCTGGGGCGGCAAATTCACATAAAAAGCAACACTAGCAGCAATGCACAAATGGGGTTCGGCTTCCTCTGTTGCCTGTGAGTGTGGTGCAGAAGAACAAACCGTCGAACATGTGGTCTTCCAATGTCCAATCCATCAAACTCCCCATGGACTGCACGGCTTGAGGGTTCTGGATGATGACGCAATCGAATGGCTGCTCAACACCTGCCACGAGGTCTAGTGCAGCCTAGCAGTGGATAGCAACAGCTCGCTGAAACGAAGAACAAGACTAGAAGCAACAAACAGCCATAATTTACGTAAGTTTATCCCTACCACTCAAACTTCTCAACACGCTATCTGGTCTTAGAACGAAGATTGATACGAAGCACGTGACCAACAGTATTGCGCCACAGTGCCACCTACATCTGGGCTGAATGACAAGAAACTGTACAATTTGTTTGCAATACAAGTCACCAAGCCTTGTTGAAGTTAAGACTTTCCAGCAAGACTTTTTAAAGTTGCACTGCAGCTTTGAAACTTAGACAACTTAAAAACTCTTCTTAAGACATCTCTGATGTTTTACTTGTCCCACAACACGTTATCATATGATCTACATGGGAAGCGTTAAGAGATATTCTGCGAGGTTAGTGTTTGGTAGAACTGATATGTGATTTCTATGTATTTTATTGTACAAACCTTTCAGTGAATAGGATGTGAAGCTCTATGGTAGCCTTCTTGGGATTTTGAAATAAGTTTGCGAGATCCGTGACATGTGTTTTACCATGACATAGCGAAAAGGCATCCCTAGTCTGCCCCTCGAATGAAAATTTCTGGCTCTGCCCCTGCTTAGCGGCCTTCAGAAACACTATCAGCAATCTCCTTTGAAGTCGAGACCTCAGGTTGGTAACCGCTGGTAAAGACTAAGGAGCACGTTATTCGAAAACGTAACAGCCCTCTCAAATGGTGCTTGGAATACGTTATGAAATTGCAATTCTCTAATCCTTTCAAGCTCAATCTTAGAGACACTGCAAGGGGAAGTGAAATATGACTGTTTATAAAAAAATTCTGTTACGACGTTGGTCACGAAGTAGCAAATTCTCGTTAGATATAACGAAAAGTAAATGAAACTTTCAGAGACTTTTTCAGTTTTGAGGTGAAGTGATGTGCACGAAAAATTGCTGGAAACATCTTGCATACAAAACGTTGTGTTAAAAAAGTGGCAACAGAATAGTTCCAGGACAGCTGCCAACCGGACAATTGCCAACTGGACAAATACCAACTAAGACCAGTGGCGTAGCCAGCCCAGAAATTTCGGGGGGGGCAAAAATTATTGGGGGACCAAAATGTTTGATTTTAGCCGAATAACCCTATTTTGTTTGGAAAGAAAACTCTCAAGGCACAAAATAGCCACATTTTCCAAATATTTGGGTGGGGAATGGTCCCTTTTCCCCCCCTGGCTACAGCTATGACTAAGACAACTGCCAAGTGCCAATTAGCACAATTTCCCACTGGAACAACTACCAACCAGAAAATTTTCCTTGCCCTGCAAAAAATTGTCACACATTTTTTCTCTGAACAATTGTGATTATTTAAACAAAACATAGTACATAGTCCAAAATTTCTGGTGCGGAAAAATGCAAAAAAGTATGTCTTTTCAAAAGCAGTTACGCTGTTTGAATATGTTTCTGCTATTATTAGGTTAGACTCCTAAGCTTATAGTTATTAAGCACTGATGTAGTAACCTTCAGCAGCTGAAGTCACAAACCTGGTAAGGCATGAAATAGAACAGTCGCGCAGGTTTCGCATACTCGTTTAAAAGAAGACATGTACTGTACTGATTAGAGAAACCATTTACAACTACGCTTCGCAGAGGCTGTTTTCGGTTGGCAATTGTCCAGTTGGCATTTGTCCTGATGCCAAAAACAGCGAATTGAACAGCATTTTAAAACAGTTCATCATATGCCAAAAACACAAAAACGTAGATGATGGGTTTCAGTACCTTGCGGATATATTTGATGGTTTGTTCTGATATGAACAAACATCTGTACATTCAATGACTACCTTTACTTTTTTTCAGGATTTCAAAATGATTAATGTTTGGGATGGACAGATAAACATTATATTAACTCAGGTATGCAACCAACTTTGTGATTGTCCACTTGGTTTGCCGAAATACAGGCCAACCTTAAAATAAGGCTATTTCGATCAAAATAGGTTGGATCACATTGACAAGCCTATCTCTAAACATTAGCAATATTGAACGGCAAAAAGTGTTGTCATTGTTTTTCAAAACAAGTTTACGTTTTAGCATGGGTGAAACGAGGCTGATAGAAATTTTTGAGTAACGGTCCTTAAATTTTTATAGTTATTGAAATTTTCTATGTAAATTTCTCAAACGTATGGATTTCAGGGCTTTTTCCCTTAAATATGATTTTACGAAAATAATAGAAAACCTTGTTTGTGTTTGATAAATTTTGAATTATATAAACGTTCAGATTATTACTCAACGTTTAATTTTTGTCAAGATTATTTGATTTTCAAAAACTTGCAATTTTGGCACTTGCTCATTGGCGACGCTATATCTGCAGTGTTTTTGCTCACGCGAAAAACGACATTATTAATAATAAAGAATGAAACTTAGGAAGATGACTAAGTCTTTTAAAACCATTAAGCAGCTGAAATAAAAAACATGAAAATGACCAGTTGAGCGATTACAGTGAAGCATTTATCAGTCAATTCTACGCTCCCATTGATTTTCAACAACATTAAAATATAGATAAAAAATCGTTCAATTTGAATATATACCGATTCTTGAGCAGGTGCTCATGCCTGAAAATCTTAACGTGTTTGGGTGATTATTTCAGTCTTTTCTATGGGACTAAGTATGAATTAAGTAATTCTAAGGTTTTACGGTTAAAGTTAAATTTGAATTAAAACGATTTTTTGTTTATAGGATTCGTGACCAATGAATGAACCAACAAAAAGTGATAAAAAATTTAAATAAATCTATGTTTGATTTCAACATTCATTGAGTACTTTTGACCAATTTTTCATCTTGGGAAGGAAATTACCGTTCTACATTTTGCTAAGAGTCTGTTTCCCAGTTTGTTATGAAGTTATAGGCAAAAATAATTGATGTGTCAAAATTGAGTTTTGTTTCACTGCAGTAAACTTTTGTAACAAACGAACGCACAAATGTGACGTACAATGGCAAATCACATTGGCTCATTGCGCAATGCGTCTGTCAAGGACAAAAAGCCCGCTACAAATACGAAAGCGGTGCTTTCCTGAAAGGCAGTCTACAGCAGGACATGACGAAAACCCACGTTCGTCACACCTTGCATCGATCAGTGTGAGATGTATAAGTTGTTTTGCTGAGAGTCAAAAGCTGATTTACTGTTTTTCATCCGGAAATGACGCATCGGGCAGTTTGCTTTTTTTATAAGACGTGCTGAAACAGCGTAAAAACCAAACGGCATACCTGATATTGAGCAAAAGAGGACGTGAGCTGGGAAGCTACGCCTTGCTTTTCCAGATAACGAGGAACGACTAGCGCTCTGATTAAACATTTTATCAAGGCTAAAATTGAGTAATCAGCCAAGTTGTTTCAACGTGCAACTGATAATTCCTGTTTTTGTGTTGTAATTGAACTGACATTTACTTGGAAACTCTTATAAGTCAGCCGAGTTGTATTTTTTACTGAATTACAAACATACAAGCATATTTGATTGATTTCTTCGATTACAGTATTCACACATTTAGTGTAGCCATGTTATCTACATAACAATGCGTTGTTTGTGACACGCTACTTCGAAAGGTGGTTAAAGAAAGACTTGAGAAGCAAATATTGCTACAAACACAAATATTTTACAGCTTTAAACGGAATTTTTACAATTTTTGAAAGGTTCAATGCAGTCATAATCAGACAAGGTAGCAGCCAATTCTGCAATTAAATTTTTTCTGAGCAAACGCGATTGACACCGACATGTTTTGCAAAGGCATGGATGTGACAGTTCTGGAAACGTGCGCTCTTTACGCCAAGAAGCTTCCTCATCGATCTCTTGCGGTTCAACGGAAATTCTGTCGTTTAAGTCAGTTTGAAAAAGGCAGTTAACAGCCACCCGACAATAGACTTCCATAGAGCTGGGTTAGAAATGTGCAGTAAGATACCGTGAGCGTGCAAAACGTGATGAATTTGTAAGTCACAACATAGCTAAAGATTAATTTTGTTTGTTGAGAACCATGATTCAAGATACACTAANTCAAGATTAACAAATTTTTGTTAGAGAAANTGGATGGGTTAAATGCAATGAAAAGTACCTTTTAAAAGTTTCGTGACGTTCATTTGTATGCTGTATGCAAGAAAAGTAAAAATTGAAACTGGCCAAAACGGAATTCAAACTTTTTATGATAACAGTATTGTTGATAGATCATAATAATGCTTTTTTGCTGCATTTTTCATAACCTCATTCAAGACTCCATCATTTGCGGACAACAGATATTTTATTTGTATGCTTTAAGATAAACCTGTTCCACGGAAAGCGTAGGCATGAGGTACAAATAAACCGCGTTGTAATTTCAACCTACTGTTTTTCGCCGAAATAGGTGGGCTATATCAAAACTTTGATGGAAAGTTGCAGAAAATGCTTTTTAACATGTTTACGAATGATTTTAGTTACTTTATCATGATTATCATTGCATCTGAGTGTTTGGTGCACGTGTGAGAGCAATTGGCTCGCTTTTCACGTTAGCAATGCAGTCACTGTTGTGGCCACGTTTTTCGATGATGTTGGTTAGTTTGACATGTTTATAGACGAAGTAAATTTTATCATTTTGATTTAGAACAGGTGCATTATTTCTATCGTTTATCAGTGAAGTAAGTGAACTGAGCCTCAGCCAGAAATATTGTATTAAACAACCATACTTTAGATCACGGGTTGGGGAACCTATTTATTATCACTGGCCGAACGAATTGTGCAATATCGCTGACGGGCAGCAAAATTCATTAATTTTATCCTCCTAAAATTCTTACCTTTATCTAACTATGAGGAAGAGCGACTTCTCTTGACTTATTCTCTATATATTGCTATTGAAAAAACCTGCTTATTATGGAGTTTTGCTTCGACTCGTTTCTGTATCCTCTAACTTGGGTAACGAAAATTTTGATGCGGGCCACTTCCAGTGTTCACGCGGGCCGCAGGTTCCCCGCTCCTGTTCCAAGCATCTAAAATTGAGATGCTTGGAAGTGGTTCGACATAGCATTGAAAGCTCAGTTTTTGCAGGTCACGTTATATCTCAACCTGTGGTCACCATAACCAAAACAAAATTGTTTAAAAAAGGAATACTTAGCCTGTTATTTTGATTTAAATATTTTGTGTAGAAATATCGTTCAAACATATTGCAAAAAATGAAAAATAGTTTACGACAATTTTGATCGAAATAGGTTGCAGATAAAGTTTAATACACAAAATGTTCTTTTTTATCATTTTTTTTCTTACTTTTGGACGTTTGTGTGCTAAAAGATTATTCTTTTTACCCGAATGTTAAAACTTGTTTCAGGTTAAGAATAATATATCAAAAGCAAACAAACATTTGCCAACGAGTTGCTCGCTTCAGGGTAGTTACCGTAAATAAGTATGGAGGACACTGGATTCGTTGTCCTGGAAACTATTGTGCTTGTTTCGAGCTGCTACTTCCTTATTATTTTCTTAATATCAATCGTCAAAAGGTAATGGTGTCTAAACAGTGTCCGGATCACGTTTTCGTCAACTTTTGTTGGTTTTCCGCTTTAACAAATGCAGAAGGCAACAAGTAATGAAGAAGTGCTATTTGTATTTTACTGTAAAAATGTCACCCCTGTCTGCAGCCCTTATCTTTCATACACAGGAGGAAATCCCATGATAGCATAGAAAAACGCTGCATACTTTCATTCGCACTTCTCTAAGGTTTGGGAATATACGCAGTTAAGAATACGCAAACAATCTTTGGAATGCACATGATGAAACCAAGCGCAAAATAAATATTTTTAAGAGTTTATTTCTTTATTTGTTAATGAACTTTTGTCATTGTTGAAAAACTATTAAAAATTTACGTTGAGAGAACTTGCGTTAGTTCACTCTTTACTGTAAAACATTCCATAAATAACAATATACAAAAGCAATCGAACTCAACAGTTCAATTAGATTCGTTGCATTAAAAATATAAAATCTCTTATCCACTGTAAATTCCACCTTATTGGCAAAATTTGCCAATTTCTTGAAATATTTATTTTGGCAGAAATTGTAGGTATAGGTACAATCCTAAAGTGCGTTTACTGGTGTTGCAGCTTACACAATAGCAACTAACAAGTTGTACTTTGGACAAGGTGGATTTTCATTGTAGATAACAATTACTAGTTTTGTTGTTTAACATCAAACATAATTTTCATCGTAGGTATAAGAGCCGAAAAGACGGACAATCTGAAGATCACCACAAGTGCATTCGTCTTGCAATGGATATTTTCCTGGTTATTTATTATGTCCTAGGATTTGCATCTTTCAGCGTGAACTTTGTCGGCATGCTTGCTCCACAAGTATTGGGAAGCTGCGTGAAGTCGGCCATGGCTTACGAAATAATACATGCTACTGGTAAGCACAACAATACATTGTACTAGTAGGTCTGTGCACCGTACTTCAAGAGGAAACATTTAAAAATCAACCCAGAAAAATATTACTTCGACAGCACCAACTAGGGTGCTAATTGCGGCAATTAAGTAACGCGGAAATGTTGATGGTGTTTCAGTTTAAGTTCACAGCTGTGAAATAATCCTAGCCGTTGTGCAAAACCAATTTTTAGAAAGGTAAAGAGGCAAATAAATGTGCATTTATTTAAAGAAAAGCAACGAGAACACTAAATGCTTGTTTTCCATCTTGAGATTACTATGAATATGACAAATGCCCAACACTTTTTCCAAAAGTCATCACATTAAGAAAGAGAGCAAATGATTTACATTAAACTGCGGAATAGTGACTGGGTCCTTTTTTGCCACAGCCCCATTGGCGATCAACCAAATTGTTTTGCTCTTTTTGCAATCGTTAGTTTAATTTGTCAGTGTTTGCGCTTTATTTCATGATTGTGAAATACTTCTGCACAACTTGTGAAGCATTGTACACCACAGTGCGCATGGCTCCTCAAGCGGCTGGCTTTTGCAGAAGTGGGAGAATTGACCTCCTCTTGGAACAAAAATATGAACTCCTGCAGAGCAACAGTCGTCTGCTTGGATGCGTAAGGGTTATGGAAACCCGGGCAGAGTGTCATTTTAGCTGGGTTTACACTTTCTCTGCCACGCTCAGCTCCTTGCGGAACTGAGCAAACAACAATAGATACCGGTTGCGACCCAGCACTCCCGCGCAACT
>JGI24021J15306_10007725_pt1 | contig 13135 bp, 8 predicted proteins | sample Ectturendosymbi1_FD_15306 | JGI IMG/M metagenome (IMG submission 15306) | reverse complement strand
CCACTGCTTCCACCAATCACAGTGCGCCATGATGAGAGTGCCGTACGGCTAGCCCCAGAAGCTAGCCATACGGCGCCGTACGGCTAGACACTTCCTTAAAAATAAACTTGAACTTGTTAAAAATTTGGTGCAAATATTGCATATTACCTTGTATTTTATGTGCAAGTGCCGCTATCGTACATTTCAAGTTTTGTTTTGACTTTTTTTGAACATTTTGTATGTCTGGATTTTTTTATTATTTTCTGGGCTGTTTTCAAGGTAAGTTCTGGGGTTTTTCTTCATAACAGAGTGGCAACGCTGCTGAGCAAAGGTCATTGCTGTGCATCATTTGTTGTGAATTTGAAGGATCCATGTGAATATTCCTGGGATATCTAGGTTCTTTTTTCTGCATTAAATGCACCCACATTGTAGCATGCACTGCCTAACATCTGTATCACTCTATTCCGACCGTATACTTTTTTGATAGTGTACAAGCTAAGTCTGAGAAACTGCCCTTGTACAGGTTCTCTTAAAATTGCCTAGAGTTAAATCTTCTTCCTATGGCCCTTGAGTTGCCTCAAAATGTTTGCAAAACTTCTCAAATATTCTTTTGATCCCATTGCATATCACTCAAGTTTATGTGTTGAAACACAGTAGGTTTTGTCGTTACAAGTTAACAAGAAAGGAGAGCGATAAGCCAGACGTCCCTGCGATTACCGCCTCCGCCACATTTTTGCAGACTTTGCACCGCTAGCCAATTGAGCTAGAGAGCTATTCAAACCCTCTACGGATTGAGAAGTCTTCTAGTTCAAATTTTAAAAAAGGAAGTGAGTATTCATCTCCCTGTCCTGACACAATTTTAATAAAAGGGTCACTTTGTCATAGAAGTCGTGTTGATTGCATAGGGTAATGGTCGTGCGCTACGCCCTCTATGCTTTAGGTTTTTCGTTCGAATCTCACCTTGCCGACATTGGTTTTGTTTTTTTTTCTTTCGACTTTCCTTTTATTTTTTTTCTTTACTTTTTTTCAGGCATACATTTTACGTTTACGAGTTAGTGTTAGGTTAGGGATACGATAGCGTTAGGTTAGGGTTAGGTTAGCTTAGCTTAGCTTAAGGTTATGTTAGGGTTAGGTTAGGGTTTGGTTAGTGTTAGGTTAGCGGTAGGTTAGGGTTAGGTTGACTTAGGGTCAGCTTAGCTTAGGTTTAGGTTAGTATTAGGTTCTGATTAGGGTTAGGTCTAGGGTTTATCATTTACATTTACTTCGTTTCTACCAAGCCTACTGCACTCTCGTCATGCATTACTGTCATGTTACAGAAGGCGGTCGAATAAGTCTTCAAATTTAAAGATCCACAGGCGGTTCTATAGCCACTGCCTTTAAAAAAATGTTTTGGGTTTGAGGTTTTCTGTGTGTGACGTCACAATAGGAGCATGGTTTCGCCTTTTTCACCAAGTTTACCGGGTTCTGGCCGCCAACCCAATAGGCCATTTTTGGTTCAATTTTTTTTAAAAAGTAGGCAATGATTCGCGTCTTCAGAGACCTTGAGCAAAAATTATGGCTCAAAACCACAATTTTCGACAAAAATAAAAAAGTTGCACAAAAGTTATGATTTGGCCTCTTAGGGCAAACTTTGGTCAGCCATAACTTAGCAGAAAATTGAGATAGAGAGCTGTTCAAGCCCTTTGAAAACTCGTGAAGTCTTGTAGTTTGAACTTTAAAAATAAATTTAAGTCTGGGGTTTTTGGTCGATAACGTCATAATTGGAGACGGTTCTCCGGTTTGTTTCATGACGTCATCGGCCTATCCAATCAGCCGATTTTGTGGCTCAAAGTTTTATTAGATACTAGGCTATCACACGAGGTTTTTTGAACCCTTGATCGACTTTCTAGCATTTCTGGTTCAAAACTTATGGCAAAAAATTCCAAATAGTTCAGGACTTTCCCAGGGCAGTAGAGGGGATTTCCCTTATTAATTTCCGGACGCTTGGTCATAATTTTGGAACCAGAAACGCTAAAAAGACAAGCAAACCCTCTAACGACTCCTATGATAACCTAGTATCCAGTGAAAACGCGAGTCACAAAATGGTGTTGGCGTCCAGGGCCTGATGACATCAATCCAAATGTAAACAAAATATGCAGAAACATGCTCCCATCATGATAACATAAAAAATGACATCCAAAACTTCAAATTTTTTTTATTCCAAACTACAAGACTTTCCCCGTCTCCAGGGAGTTTGAACAGCTCTCAAGCTCAATGTGCTGGTGAGTTGTGGGCATGGGCAGAAAATACCCAAATTAAGCGTTTGTGCGAGTAGAAATGTTACCAATTTTTGTTTTTTGAGTCATAATTTTGGCTGTAGGTTTGCTAACAAGCCAATCAAAGGTTCTAAAGACTCGGATGATAGCCCAGATTCCAAAACAATTTGAGTCAAAAAATGGCTCGTTGGATTGGCGTGTAGCGTGCTTCATTAGCTCACAGAATTATGTCTTCGGTCCCGGCAGAATTCCTACCTAAAATGAAAAAAGTAGCTGCAGAATTCCTAACTAAAATGAAAATAACACAAGTCCAGCAAAGTGGCGAAATGCATGAAAAAATCTATGGAGCGGATAGAAACAAAATGGGTTGGGGAAATATTTTGCCAGCTACTGTTTATTGTGAGTGCGATCCCCTGTGCAGCAAGATGCTCACAGCAAATCAGCAGTTGAGTGCAAAACAAGCCCTCGTCTATCTAGATTTCAAGATGCATGGGTTTATTGAAGACCAGGAAAATGACGAGAATTCTCTTCAGTGTCCTCACCGTCCACCAACACCGGTGATGCTGATGTACTTTAATTTTAAAAACATCGACAAGCTGTCAAAATCAAAGCGCAGTAGGTTGGAATCAGTGCATCATCGCAATGTTTAGGTGCAACTGCTAGATTAAGAAACGCTTTTGAAATTTTTTCCATGAAGTGGAAAAAATTAGCCGTTCGTCATATGTCTGCATTCATCAGACCATGTAAAATTATCTTCCAATCGTTCGATAGGTTGCAGAAGTTGTAACTGATTACTCACCGACGTAAGTTTGCGTTGAGCAGCTTTTTCAAGACCTTCTCTCTTTAGAAGGCCTTGCTCTTTTCCGCATTGCACATGAAGAAGCCAACCTTGCGAGCGTCCATGAAAGAAGATTTGTTTGAAAACAAATTTGTTTCGAAAAACCAATGCTTGAACCGCGAAATTCTGTAAGTGCTACTTCACGACAAGGTTACAGACAAACATGGAAGCGATACTGCATCCTTAACAGCAGCAAACTTCCCCATCGAAACGAAACCGGTTTAATTTTTTTTGTACATGCATCATCGCAAAAATATCAATTAAATCTTTGTTTTCTCCGCGAGCAACATTCTAGTGCTTATTTATTTAGAAATGACTCAGCCTTCAAAATGTATATTTTTGTACTTTTGAGTTTCCAAGCGCAAGAAACACAATGTTGATTTCCTGTGAGGTTTTCAAGCTGGTTCCACTAGCTGTCCTGCTTGTCAGAGGTAATATAGATTGCTGGTTCTTCTCCGTCTGTCACAGGTGTTTCCACGTAAAGCGCTACTTAATTTTAGGCATTTTTGATCAAATAATTTAAAACGCGGTATTTGGCCGTTTTGCAGGTAAATTAATTGAAGCGCAAAAATGCGTGTATCTTTTCACTTTCTTCAAACTGCAAGCATTGCTATTTTGTATGACACTGATGACATACAATGGAGCAGACATTGTTGTGCTATATTGTGTTGGTTATTTCATACTGTTCATTAATTAGTTTGTTGCAAATAAAAATATAAACACAGACTTCAATTTGCACCTGCGCCTGAGTATTCATCAACGCAGTTATGGCAGCAGTTTATGATTGTCTGTTTGCAACTTTGGAAAGACGTTATGGATTTCAGCAAAGCTTGTAGAAAAAAACCTGCTTGACAAAGTGTTGATTTGAAAAAACGTTCTCCGAATCGGAGTTCAAGAATTTTCAACCGCTTGACATTAGATTTAAAAATTGGCCGTTTGGCTCCGGACCCAGATAACAGCAATTGTGTCTCCGAATCCCTAATCTTAACCACATTAGAATTGCGCAAGTGCTTGTCTTTGTATGTTAAGGTGTTAGCATGAATTTCGTGTTAAATCTCAGGATTTTTGCACAAGAAAAATTTGTTTGGGAGATTACTGTAATTGTGCAATCTACTTTCAACTCGCGTACTTTTTCCAAACAGTGCAAGATGAAAGCGAAGATAAACAGCCACAGAATCGCACAACTCCAAAAACATCTTTGAAATCAGAGAAGGGCGAAGGTATTTTCTTGTCAGGAAGCATGTGTCTTAAGTTGATTGCCGGTTTTGAGTTGTGTTAATTATGAGCTATTTTCAAACACACTCTTTTATTGAAATCTTTGGTGCAATGTATATACATTCACAAGTCGGCTGATACGCTATTCATGCGAAGTTAAATATTTATTGTAAAGAAGACTTTGGTTAAATTCAGAAGTGTCAAGCTTGTCTATAATTTTCACTTACTTTGTTGTTAACACTCGCAAAGGATAGAAAAGGATGTTTTTGAAAAACCTACTGAAAGAAAGCATGCACCTTTTGACGCTTGAAGACATTTCAACTTGACGCTTGCATCGACATTTCCGTCTTTGCTGAGATTTATTTTTCAACGAAGCAGTGTATGTACGTCCCTTGTCTTTATGTTTCGCACAGTCGATAGCTGTGTATTTTTAATTTGCAAGCATTGTCTGGAATTTTTCTGATATTTTGTTGTGCATTTCTCCTTAGTGTGGTCACAATCGTGGATGCTGGGCATGGGATTGACGTTGTTCTTTGTCTACTTCTTCATTCTGCTGCTGATGGTGGAAAGAGCATTAGGTTGATGTGTGAGTTTATTCTTCATCCCTTTCATGAATTGCTTCGACTCACAGAAATAAAACAATTCATTTGGAGTGGTTGCTTTTTTCATAAGATAAAACTAAGTACAACGAGAGAGTGCAGGTTTGATTTTTTGATGTGAAAAATGAATGCAAATATTTTCGGCAAATCTCTTCGAATGAAGCTGGAAGAGTTTTACAATATTTAGAGTTCCTTGTACTTAGCCGATAACACTTGTTTTGGTTGGAATGGATTGAACAAATGACATGTTCTCACGGCACACTTGGAAAGAGAATTCACAACTGATTGTGCATCCAGACGAGTTTGATCAGGCGTGCATACCAACAAAAAAGCTTCCAAATTATTACCAAACTTGAATACTTTAGCAGACGCGGTTGATGTCCTTATTCAAATAGAGTATTTGATAAAATTTAAAAAAATTACGCGTCCTCAGTCCTTATTCAAATAGAATATTTGAATAAGGACTGAGGATGCGTAATTTTACATGAAATCGATTTCCTATTAAAAATTTGCTGATCGATTCCTTGCTTACACCCATCGTGAAAAGTACATACTTGAATAGAGGTATGTGCACGTTTGAATCATCGCAAAAGATGAAAGCAGAAGCCAGTCGACTGATTCCTCGAAAGCATACAGAAACACTAGTGCTTTAAAGTGTGTAATTTAGTGTCAGAATCAAACAGTAAATAGTGAATTCGCAGAAAGTTAGCTAAATCAGATTGGCTTAGCCGTCGTTAATAATATACTTCTGTGTCAAGTAACCGTGAAGTACACACACAGCATATCGTGAAGCACGAATTAAAGTAGAAACCACCCCAGTCTGTACCCGCTATATATGTGTTCGCAAATGCGATGTGCATATTGTATTCATAAGAGGTTAAAGTGGGTGTGTGCAATTCAGGGACGTGCAGAGGTCTAGTGATACCCGGGGCAACTGCTTGGTTGTATGCTTCCCTACCAAATTATAGTCTTGTGGACTGTGCGGAATACATGCAATTAAAGGACGTAAACTATGTGCTAACAAAAAAAACAAGTTACTATTTAAATTTTTGCAGTTTGTATGTATACCGCGCTCAGTATTTAGCTGACTGCTTTCATGTAATATGTTGGTGGTTGATGTTTAAGGTTCGTGTCATTCTTATTTGCTGCAGTACTGGCAATACATGTCTCACCGGTCGTTACTTTCGTTATCTTAGTTAGAGATTGAAATTTAAGAAAACTTGGAAGACAGAGGTTTGTCGTTCTCGAAAATTACATCCATGCAGCCTGTGTTAGCAGCCTTAGAATACGAACAGCATTTAGTTACAGTGTTTTATTAAAATGTAATTTTTGCTATTTCACTCTTTGGTTGCCGGGGTCGCCCCCTGATTTCCCTCACCTCACCCTCTCTGCATGACCTTGATATATTAACATACGAATTGAGCATCTGATGAAAGTTACATATTTAAAAACATAAATGTTAAAACTATTTTCGTGAAAATGTTTGTTTTTTAGTGTACACTTCTTGCTTTGCGACAATAATAAATTGAAATGCCAGAAAAGTGTTCCAAAAAGAGTTGGTGAAAAAAGAGAACAGTTAATTTCACATTTGTTAAAGTATTTCATTATGTCCAGCATTCAATCAACCGTCAAATATGCAAAATATTGTTAAAACTTACTTGTAAATATTTCTTACATTTGGACTAAAAATCAAGTTATAATTTCAGGCATCTTGTCTTGTGAGAAGTCTACCCAGTACAACATCCATCTGGTACAACAGCTTTCAATGCACATCAGTAAATATAAATGTGTAGATTAGTTTTCGTTAGAATGATTCTTCAGCAGTGTGAATGGAAGATTTTGATAGCTTCGTATGCTGTAAGTGTTTATCGCAATGTTGTTTTAACGTTTTGCTTAAAACCTGCCACAGAGCAAAACCTACATGTTACGCAGGGTCCAACGCCACCACACAACGCCACCCCCATCGTGGTAAGTTAGTTTTCTTCTGGCGTAGCTAATATTAAAACAAGTAAGAAAATATTTCGACTTTTCCTAGCTCTTACTATGGTAAATATTTATCTAAGATTTTCACAAAAGCTATTTAAGTTAAATTGAAAACAATGGAATTTTGAAATGTGTTGCAGCAACACCCAACAACACTTGCGCAGCCACCAACAAGGACTCTTGATGTTCTGGTAAAACGCATTCACAATAAAACGAATGCTGGACGTTCCATGGCCCGGTGGACAGCAAATTATAAGGTAGGTGACCCGACTGTAACACCACTAGTTCAGATTCACAATAGCCATTAGGCTCCTACACCTGCCTATCGGTTTCCCATGCCTCGACCAATTGCACAGCTCACGACAATAATGGCTGAAAGACATTCCATTGCAAAAACAAGAACTGCAGAACTCTCAAGTAGTAGGCCCATGTCACCGGATACATTGCGGCGCCATTCCAGGGATTACATGAAAACCATGAATCTCGAATCAAAACTAACAACCGAAACAGACGAAGTGATTGACATTTCTTGAAGCGATAATGGTGACAGTATTTACTGAAATCTTTCCAATATGTATCTCATCCGACTGGTTTGGGATGTTAAATAAAAATGGTAGTGTGTTACAAAGCAGTTTGAGCAAGGCGCTCCATCCTTTATTGTGGGTCTCAGTAAGAACAATTGTGGATGCTAATTTAAAGTATGAAAATGAAAAACCTTGGCAAACAAATTCTTACGAAATGGATTTGAAGAAACTTAACTGGCAATTTTTTATTTTTCTTCAGTTTACTCCCCTCGGTTCCGCCACCTATGTCTGCGTGGTTGGATATAAACCATGAACCACTAATCTAAGGCATCACACCAAACGCTGCTCTGCCATTTTCTTGCTGCTTGTTTGCTCTTTTTCTCCATGGGGTAGAGTTCTGTGGTTGCCATTTGGCAAAGTGACTTTGCCTTTTGTGCTCATCAAAATCTTCTTAAATTTGCTTGGCATGGTAGCAGTACAAACTTCCGCAGGTACTCAATAACAATCTGATTTCTGAATGACTTTACTGAAAGCACAAACAGAAGGACTGAATTGCTCAAGCTCAGAAGAAGCAACAATGTTTTTATTGTAGGATAATGTCTTGCACATATCTTTTATCTACAGTATAACCTTAAAGCTTGATTTATAAAATATGAGGTGCATATAAAGCTGTGATGAGGTGCATATCGAACACGGTCAACCACTAGTCCTTTCGCCTGATTCACACGTAACAATCGACACGATTCACCAAACGCAGGGCGCAGCCAACGTGCTTTGAACATGACGACACTATATTCGACAGCCATGCGGCTTGACTAACGTTCATGTTGAGATTCATGAAAACTCGTTGGAATGCCTTGGCGTTATCAACATGAAATTTGATTAGATGAACAAAGTAAATTTAATGAAAAATTTAGTCAAAACTTGTTGACAAATATTTATGGAACTGACCATTAAACCGGCAATTGACTCTATGTGCACCCAGAACTGTCGGCAGAAAGTCGTCAACAGGGGTGCAGTCTTATCATGCGTAAAAAGTTCTTGTAACTTTCGGTGGGCTTTGATGGCATAGCGGTGTTTTAAAAAATATTTACAGTTCTCAATTGAGATATTTTCCAGCTACGAAGTGATGAAAAGTTTCTGTTGTTTTGCTTTTAGTCTTCCCCAAAGACATCAGCAACGACACGTAGCACAGGTACTTATTTTGTTGTTTCTCATTAGAAGTCATTTTCGATTGGGCCGATTCTGAAATGTGAGGAATGTTAGAAAATATAGAATTGCATCAATTTGTGTAATAGGACGTTTTTTGTTACGAAAATAATTAAATTGTGAAATGTCATTTTTTCTTTTTAACGCAACTTTTTGTAACAATCCCTGCGAATAAAAAAGTTGGGAAAACTCAAGTGTTTGTCTGAAAGCATAATTTACATAATTATTGTTTCGGGTACTTATGAATGTTGGCAAACACAGTGCGATGTTGCAGCAGTAATAGTTTATTCGGCTCGACCAGGTTCACTATAATTGTTTTTGCTGCACTTCGCCTTCTATAACCAGACCAGGGCTTCCTATTGGCTCTGTGTGAAACGACGTCACAAAGGATCCGGAAATTAAACAAGTTAAACAACATTCACAAATATGTAATTGCTTTTGAAAATCAAAAAACTGATTTTAAAGTTTTGATCAACCTTCAAACTTTCCGAAATACAGATTTTACCGTGATTGAAAAATCGCAAACCCTGAAGATAATCGCTAACCCTGAAGAAAATGATCAAATCCAATACAGAAAAGCAAAAAAAAGTTTTGTGAATGGGCTACAACAGATGCAGACCTACATTATACATTTCTTTCACTCACCTAAAGATCTGTCAGAGAATCACACATTATATTGTCAAAAACTGAACATATCTTATTCTTTCGCATATACATATCATTCACCAGAGGCCGCGCCGAAGAGCTGCACTGATGCAACAAGAAATGGAGTAATTGTCCTTTCAGCAGGTGCCTCGTATTGCTGGCATCAATGGACGGTAACTAGTTGGAACATTTTATAGCAATGACTTTGCTTTGCACTTCAGTTTGATAAAAAATTTGTTTGGTCGTTTAGAAAACTTGGTCATGCGATTATTTTTGGGGGATTGTCCTGTTTGTCATTATAACAACCTTATTGTCGGGGCCAATCTAATTGCAGAGCAAATTGCATTACATCAAGAAAGCTCCAACTTTCAGCCATGCTTTTACATATAAGTTCCTCTTGACAACCATGGAGTGCTTCTGTCATGGACGTTTTGATTTTTTGTAAGGTTTTCCAATACCGCCACGATGGTACAGTGTCGTTCCATGACAAGAAATGGCGAGAATACAAAAATGGTTTTGGAGAACTTTCAACGGAGTTTTGGATTGGTGAGCTGACGTTTTTGTTTGGTGAGCAAGCTCACAACCACAACCATCCTGTGCTTTTCAAAAAATTCAAAATGATCGTGAGAAGCAAACCGCCTATAGTGTCAATTTTAATTTTGACACTGTTTCTAAGTCTGCACTGTCTGTACAGACAAGTAAATAATTGGGGAAAATATTGTTACATTTTCATTACTTCCAAGTTTGTATTCTTTTCATATTTTATATCGCAACAATATGGAAGTTAATGAAAATATTTTGACACATTAAAATGAACCAAATACATAAGCATGTAGATCAGTGTTTCTGCAGGTTTTCAAGTTTTGCCTGATACTTAACGAGAATCGATTCTTAAAAAAATAAGATAACACAGCAAAATGTTTTAGGCGATTCTGTTCATAGCTTTGGCAACTACACGATATGCCGATGTGATTGTTTGTACATCCAACTAGATTAGTTGCTACACTTTCTGATATTGGATGACTGAGACTATATGCAAATAAAGCGATTAAGCTCATTGTATATGCAAATAAAGCGATTAAGCGCATTGCATACGCAATTGAAGCGACTGAGTTTATAGGCAAATAAGTTCGATGAAGACATAAAGTAAAAATTGAAGTTTAACCTATGTCCGTATTTTTGCAAATACGAACAGGAATTTCCTCATTGATTTGAGATTCACCAAGGAGGCAAATTCACAAAGTTTGATTGGCTTATGTTGTGCGTTTAAACACAACTGTAATATTTGCAATCCTATATTGTATTACTGTACGCTAGTACGCTACTTGGTAATGTTGAGACACGATTTCTACATAAAAATCCAGGTCTCCAAGCAGTCCATGTAGAAACTTCAAACGCTCCATGCAAGCTGCGAATTGAGGTGGAAAGTGCAGATGGAGTCTCAAAACACATTGAATACAGGTGAAAAACAAATATGAAAACTTTCCTCCTTGTTATAAGTTAAATGTTCGGAATTCAATTTATAATGCTTTATTAGCGAGTAGTGACGCAAACATAAAATGTGCGTCTTTCATTTTGGTGTGAGTTTTAGAACTTCTTTATTCTAAAATAATTGGTTTCGTTCCTGAAATGAGGGCAAAAGAGACAAACACGGTAGTTTAAGTCTACTTTGGAATATGGCTTTCGCAAATACATTTTCCTTCCATTTTTGTATTCCTTGCCTTTTCCACCAGTTTGTCTTGGGTACTTTCGTACAAAATTGATTTTTATACATTTTTTTCTTGTATACATCTGTATTTTTCAGTTTTTTTTATGTAGATATCTAAATTAAGGAATTACAAAGTCCCAATAATCTTTCGTTATCTATCAATTTACAGCTGTAGAAATGCACCTCACAAATGTGTAAATTGCTCATTTATTGCAAAACAAGTTAGTTGTACATTCATCCTTTTTATTGTCAGTCAATAAGAATGTTGTGGTTTACACGATCATTGCGTACGTACACGTTGAAGTTATTATCGTGCATTGCTTTTATTTATTCGCAGTTCATTCAAACTTTCTTCGGAGTCTGAAGGTTACAACATATCTGTTGGAGCAAGTTCAGGCACAGCAGATGACCTTTTCAGATCAGGCGGAGTTTCAAACCCCGACGATCCCTTCACAACGATTGATCGAATCAACACCGGGTGATCACCTTCTATTATCAACCAATTCATATAATAAGTTTGTAAAGTATAGCTTTGGAGCAAACACAACAATGTTCTGTTTTGGAGTCCGAATTGAATACCAGTAGGTTTTTAAACGTTGTTGCAACATGGCGAACGTGAACACGAAATAATAATTGGATGGCATTTCGAAGCACCTACATCTTTTCTGCAAAGTAAAAGACAATTCACATTTTATTAGCTTTTGCAGAAAACAGTTTAAGAAAAACCTTCTCAAAACGATAATGCTTGAACCAAATCCTGAGAACTATGCGCATATGGCTCAAGCTAAATTTCATCATTACAAACTTCCACTACTTCCCTAAATCTTTTGTTTCTTTACAAAGGTTACTTTGTCTTGCTCGCACAGAGGCAGAGACTCTGATTTGACATTGTTTCACGTTTGGTGCAAATAAATGCCTATTTTTGCCAAAATATTGCAATAAACCTAGCCATACGAAATCAGCCCATGACTCTATATTGTGCGTTATAAAAACACATTAGTGTTTTGCGCAGTTATTGCAACGCTGTCACCGGTGATTACGGTAATTAATTACAGGATTCCATCAGGTCGTTGTTAAGATAAAAAAACCTTTTGACTGAACTGGTTGAATAATTCAACAAACGCTCTCAACCTCTTCCCAACAGGTGGCGAAACTGCTCCCAGGGTCTTGGAGGATGGTGGTTCAATACGAACAACTGCGCTGGCTCTTCGCTCAACGCCGCATATTCTTCTTACAGTGGTTCCAGCGTCTTGTTGTATCCCGGCATCAGTGGAGCGTTGAAAATCACTAGAATGATGTTCAAGTGTTCCTAACCACAACAATGTGTCTAACGCAGCCAAGCCGAGCAAGCAACCCATTCAACGCATTTTTTACTTGACAAAAACGATTGCAATCGGTGCCTTTGATTGCTTTTTCGTTGCGTCACTCCAAGTTAACTCAAACTTCTCCAAGACTGAAACAACGGTTTGACGGAAACTGCTGTTTTTGACGTTTGACAAACTGCTGTCTCGACGTTTCTTTATCAACAATGTTGTCTTTGAAACACATGCGTGCTTGTGACATGTTCTGGCGCATTTGCGTTTTGCAGGATTCTAACGCGGCCACCAATGAAAAAAGCTAAATTTTCCGCCCTTCCTTCGTATCGCTAGCTGCAAATTGTGTCTCTCTTCTTTCAATTCTTTTCAGTGTCAACATTTCGCTAGTAAGCTTTCTTGTTGCTTACAATACTGAGGATGTGTTAAATACACGCAATTAGTTCTCTGCGAAAGAAATTACAGCATTCACTCGCGTTCGTCACTGCTGTGGCTTACCTTAAACTAGTGAAAGACAGAAGTGCGCAAGTTTGAACGGTTGCAAAAAGATGAAAGCGGATCCAAGCAGGGAGATTCCTCATAAGCTTGCTGCCAATCTAATGCTTGTTTCTCTGTCGGCTCTGGCGCACTCTACGTCTTGATATTCAAAGTTTTGGATTGGCCAAACACAGTTTTGTGAAACTTGTACCTAAAAGTTTTTTCTATAATTTTAGGTGGAAATATATTTGTGAGCGACCCCAGCGGGAATGGCGAAAACCCTGCGTAGCGTCAAAGATACAGTTTTCTAGTACAGTGCATCCTCGATTATCCGGCCATGTTGGGCAACCTTTTTCCAAAATCTTGGCCGGATAAGAAAAGTATCTAACG
>JGI24021J15306_10007719_pt1 | contig 13137 bp, 2 predicted proteins | sample Ectturendosymbi1_FD_15306 | JGI IMG/M metagenome (IMG submission 15306) | reverse complement strand
TATGTGCAAGTTTGAATCATCGCAAAAAGACGAAAGCAGATGGCAGTCGACTGATTCCTCGAAAGCATACAGAAACACTAGTGCTTTTAAGTGTAGACAGAATAAATGTGGCCATTTAGGCCTACTGTCTTATGCGCTAAGTTTCAGACAATTTTGAGCACGAAAATTTCTACTGCCAATAATAGGCCAAGTCCTGAAATTTATTGTTAATTATAGGGCATTTTCCACAAAATTATATGCTCACGAAATGTTTGGGCCGCGAGAATTTAGAACTATTTTTAGGGCCGCTCCAAAAAGTATTTGCGGGTCCCTGGTCTAGACTACATATCACAGTAGGCCTACACTAGCTAGCGTTAGTCCAGGTATAGGTACGAAGCAAACAACATCCATGTCTACTGAAAGAGACCTATCTTGCCACGTCAGGAACATATTCATGCTGACAAACTTGGCGTGTCCAGCAGATTAACAGGGGGAATGGGATTACACTACGGTGCAGAGATTACACCATAGACAGGCTCGGAGTCATGGCACAGAAGGCTGAAAAGATGTTTCTGAAGATAATGGATGAATGATTGTGCAATGTGCAACTTTTTCCAAAAGTCATAATCCTCGAAATATCGATGAACCGTTTCGGATATCCGGATCCGTATCCGGTTCCCGTTTGAAAGCAGTTTTTGGATATCCGTATCCGGTTGGAAACTTACTATCCTGCCGGATATCCAACCGGCAAACCGGATAGTGATCATCTCTGATGTGCTGCACTCATCACCATCGATGATAATTCGTGTTACTTCACCGGAAATATTTTCCGGAGAGGTGGAAGTAGTAATCTGCTCTTATGTTGCTGGTATGCTGCTTTGTCTTGTGCTGAGTGGCATATGTGTGTGTTGTGTAAGCTGATATAGTCTATTCCATGGGTGGCCAACTTGTCTTCGGTTGGGATCGACTAGAAAATTTCTTGATGACTCGCGATCGACCAGTTGGTAATATAGTCACAAATACAAAATGCCAAAGTTGAGTATCACATGTGCAAATACAGTGTACCATCGCCTCAGTAAGTGATGCACAGACAGAAGGCAAAGTGTCTGTTACACCTAAATCATGATTCCCGCAATAATAGAAAAACGTATTACAATACCTTCGCTCATCTGTCTAGCTAGTCTACGGTCAACCATCACAAGAGGCACTAAAGAATATACGTGACCAACCAATTGATGGATAATTTGTATGTAGGCTACTTTCTGGAATATTGATTGAAAAATGTTCTTTTTAGGCAGCTTGTCAATTCAATGCAAAATCAGGTGCAATCGACCAAGTGACACTCGGCAATCAACCAGTTGATGCGATCAACCTGTTGGCCACCCCTTGTCTATTTCAGTGTTTAAAGCTGCATTTCTGTTGGTTAGAATTTCGAACATTGTACCTCAATTTTTATGCAGGCAACCTTTGCTAAAAGACATTTTGAGTTTGTAGTTTCTGTAAGCTACATAATTTCACTATATTTTATACTGTGATCTACTCTCAGTGTTACAAAATATATTTTCTTTATTTTATCAGTTGATTGAATGCTGGAGTTTTTTTGCAATTAGCTGATGCAGGTGGAATTGATCACATGACAAGGACTATATCCTTGGATCAGTGGATCGTTTTTGTCATATAACCAAAAACTCAACCCAAATTGTAAACCGGTGTCTGGTTTTCAAAACTTATTGAAAAAGTGCTGTAGCTTGCATCAAGAATTTTCCCATGAAAAGCATCGTCTCTATCAGCCCAGCCTAAACAACAATGCTGAGAGCCCAAACAACGACCACTCGCACAGGAGGAATTCCCTTTGGTCTAGGTTCATCGTACTAACTCCTAGTGCTACAAACTCAATGTTATAAGTGGACAAAGCCAGATACACTACAGTTCAAATGAAAAATTTACCACAGCAGCGCTATGCCTCTGGCAGCAAAATATACACTAATTTTCTATTTTTACAATTGAAAGAACATGTTATGTTATTTTCATGGATTGAGTCACAAAATGACAGGGTGTTTTTGTTTGGAAGTGGCTATAGGTCTGCTGGCGGTGACACAGTTAGAATAAAACGCTGAGTTTGTCACTTTAGCAGCACTGTCATGGTAATCGCATAGACGTGTCTTACTGTGTGAATGGTTTTCGTGCTGACTCTTGCCATAATCGGGCACCACTTTTTTTGGTTGTAGTGGTTGCACTTTTCATGGTACCTCTTTTTATTTACTTTTTTCTAAAGTTTTCAAAATTTTGTGGTCAGATATGTGGTTTAGGTTTAATAAGTGTCACATTTTGGTTTACTAAGTATCTACCAAGCGTAGTCCAGCCTACTGCACCCTTGTCATGGATTAGTGTCATATTACAGGCGATGGATGAATAAGTTTTTAAAAATGAAGGTCCACTGGTGAACCTATAACCACTGCCTGTTTGTTTCGTATTTAACCAGTGTCGCAATTGGATATGGATGGATATCGGATACTAAATTTCAGAAATTTTCGGATAAGGATTGGATATGGATATTCAAAATATTTATCGGATATGGATCAGGAGTTAAAAAATCAATAACTGCTCACCTCTGCTAGTAATCTACCAGTGGTGTACAGGATCCGGATTTTGGAGTCCAATCCGGCCGGATTTTTTTATTTGGATTGGATATCGTTTCCCGTTCAACCGGATCCGNATTATCTAAATGAAATAAAATGTGGCCATGCAAAAAATCATGATACGCAATAATGGTTGTATGAGGAAAAATAGCGATGTTTCGAAATCATATTACTAAAAATCTACCTGTATAATTTCTCTCGATAGACTGCAATGTTCCCTGTCGCTCGGGATCCTAACTTTCAGACTGAGGACATCTCATGAAGTTGGGAACTGTGTGAAGATGAGCATGATTGATTCTATAGTTTTATTATGACGCAGCCCGACGTTATTCAGATGTGACATGTTTCATTTTTGAAATATATTTGTTAGTAGATCATAGAAAAATGTTGGTGTTTGTTAAAGCATTACAAAAAGATTTTTTTCAGTGTTGAACGAAGTACACCAGTTTTTTTTCTGTCTCAACGGCATACTGTAGCTCACTAGTCTAATAACTCAAAGTGGCCTTACCTTACGTTACAACGAAGCAAAAGTAATAAGCATGGTGAAAACGTATAGACATTTTGACCATGTTGTTGTAGTTTGAAATACACCTGAACTGAGAATAAAAACTTGTGAAGTGTTGGATTTAACAAAAAGTGGCAAGGTTGTTTATTCCCTAAGTCTAACAATTCTGGAAATTCAGTTTGGAAAGAGTAAGAGTTTCAAATGAAAAAGGGATTTAGGTGAACATTCATTGCACTGCTTTTAGAAATGATTTCACTGGGCATAAAATTATCGTGATGGTTCAGTCTTGGTTAAATTAACGTACAGTAGCTGTTGGCATTGCATGGAGTCCAGCAGGTACACAAATGTAGGCTACTGTAGTTGTAGGCTATCATTTGATTTAAACATCTCCATTAATGAGAACTGTGCACAACTATAACTTGCGCTACCATATAGAAAAAGAATTGTGCACTTCTTGTTAATCAAGATCTGTCATAAACTGATTGTGGTAGGCGGTTGTAGCCATGGCATTCAAGACAAAAAGTGTTGGCAGTGTCTACTTTGCCTCATGAGGCAAGAGCACTGCTGGAGCTGTTACCTTTAGACAAACAAATTGTTTCAAATGGTAACACGACAAGTTCAAAACGCATGACCTTCTCACTTGACAACGACATCTGTAATGGCTTAGTCCAATGAACGAGTGTTGTCATGGTTTCAGTGCTGGCAAGCTACGTTAGTGGCTTCTTGTTTGTTTGCATAAACTGAAGACTAACCCTAACTCTAATCCTAAACCCTAACCCTTGTCTTCTTGTCAGAACCGTCGCCCAGAAAGATTTCAATAAGGGGGCTTTGCAGTTCTGTGGGGAGGGCTTTGCATTTGTGCGGGGGGGGCTTGACATTATAAAATTTACCAAAATTCCACCTATTTATAGCGTTTCACGTTTCAATTTGGGGGGCTTGGAACTTTGTTTGGGGGGCTAAGCCCACCAAAGCCCCCCGTGGCGACGGGACTGCTTCTTGTGCGTATAGTACTTGTCACATGATAACTTTAACCATTCGTGTCAAACTAAAGGCAAAATAGCCATAACATTTGCCTCATGAGGCAAAATAGACCGTACCAAATATTTTCGCTAATGTGCAGATGAGTGGGCAGTTTCGGATTTTGGATATCCAATTGAGTCCATAATTTTAAATTTTCGGATACGGATTGGATATGGAGTTTATGAAAAAATTTCGGATCCGATTCGATTGCAAAATTTACATATCTGTTCACCACTGTAATCTACACAGCAGGGATGAGCATTGAACTGGACTGGGATTGGATTGGATCCTGCCTATAGCAAATTGTGCTGAATTTGGATTGGATCCGGCCTGTAAATCACTTCAAAATTTAGGATCCGGAACGGATTTGGACTGAGTTATTCGAAAGGAAATGTGGCATTTTTGTTGTGAAAAGCTGCAAGTTTCGAATTTTTTGGAGTTCATCTGGACTTGGACTTTGCATTTGAAAATTCTCTTGGACTGTGGTTAGACTTGTACTGAGTTTTAAAAAATCAGGACTGGATCTGGATCGAAAAATATGACAGTACGCTCATCTCTGCCATACAGTTCCGAATGGACCAAAACAGAACTGACAGTTGCAAAGAAATTCCAAACAAGATTATCAAATCCAAATCTGGTTAAGCAGAAAGTTTTTAATCCAATCCAAATCCACCATAAATTTGAAAATCCGCCGGATTTAAATCCAAATCCATGTTCATTTCTGGCACTTGCCACAAAATCCAGTGTTGCGCACCTGGTATATAGGTAATTAGGTATACAACATATTTTAAATTTTTTATACTTTCAAAGTGCGTGGTAGTTGGTTTATAAATTTTCCATTTGGTTTTTATGAAAGTTTTGGTATATTTGTGTCCGAGGGTAAATTTATGTCTTTAAATCAACTTACTTGTTATATCGCAAAGCATAAAGAGAGAAACCATCGTTGTGTTGAAGCTATGTAGTAACCGTTGGGAGCAGTAGTGGATCCAGGGGACAGTTTGGGGCAACTTCCCCCCAAACGACGGTGGCGCCCCTCTGATAAAAATGCTCCCCTTTATGGTACCTATCGAAGTAGAAACAGAGGCAAAAATACTTGAAACTAAACAATGCTTTACACTTCGTTGAACTTCAGAATTTACGTGACGGACTTTGACCCAGCCTCTTACCGATCAAAAACAACATTGCCATTGTTTTGGAATAATAGTCTACTCCTGTTCCCTTATTTCTTTTGCGCTTGAGAACTGCAACTGCCGAGCAATCACAAACGCGATCTCTTTCGCTAGCACAGTTCTGGATTTGCCGGTGGGCTGTGCAAAATTGGTTTGTTTTTGTTACAGGTTCATTTTTTAATGCCTGGTGGCAGCCTTGAAAAGAAAATCAGTGATGAAGATCAGGCCAGTAACTAGCGAAGGCGGAGAGGAGTCGAAGCCCCCCAATAAAGTGATTTGTCCCCCTGGAAAAATATATTGGACATAGTCTGTCTGCTGCCAGAGCATTTTTCTCTGTTAGATTTTGCTGCTGAGTCTTCCCGTTGNGGTTGAATGAGTTAAAATTTACTCAGGATAGGGTGGCAATCAAAATCAGATGAACGTTAACACTTTCAGACTATGTACAGGTTGGACTCTGATTACTTCACAAAACTTTTGTCACTCGCTGGCAAGATAATGGGAAATCATTGATGAAAACGTTAAGACTCCACATGATTGTGGTTGAACCGTCACAGTACATGTCGCAACAAATAAATATCTAGATTTAATGCTATTGTTGCTAAGCAGTGTCTATGGAGTCATTAGTCACGGCATAACAAAAAAGACTTTGAAACTGGATTGCTTCTTAGCCAAAGTTTGATATTCAAGGCATATAAAATATGTATCACCGCTATATTCACGCATTTACTTTTTAAAACTGTGCAAAAACAAAAATCTATGATGATCATTTAAGGCTGCGGCTGATGCTGCAGACAAGGGTAAGTTATACAGTACTTGTAGCACGCCAGAGTTATTAGAGAGGAATTTTTGCGATGGTGCTGAAATTAAGTTTACATCACCACTAGGCTGGATTCATCAAGCTGGTGCGCCATAAACAGCTGCAAACAGCGTTACTCCTTGTTTTACTTTCGGTTAGTGATTACAAGCGCTTGGTACAAGTTTGTATTTCATTAGCACCAACTTCCACACGGAACTTCAACCTCAGGTAAATGTCAGCCATGATATAAATGCTCCAGTATTTACGCGATGTACAACCATGGGCGTCGGAAGGGGGGCAGAAGGGGTCCTTGGCTCCTCCCTAGATCTTGAAATTTGAGATTTTCCTATTAAATTTTTAGCAAAAAAGTTGTTCTCTTAGTTTCGAGTGGGTAAAAATGAAATTTCACCATTTTTGGCCTCCCCTAGTAAAATCTTGTCTTTCCCCGGAAAAACCCACTAATGTTCCCCAAAAAAAATCCTTCCGACGCGCATGAACACAACGGTTGATTAATCACGGGCAATTGGTAAACCACACTGCTTTAATCAAGTTTGACTAATACAGGCATTCAAACTCAAATTGCTCCTAGGGGCAAAGGAGGATTTACAAAGTAACCTCAGGGCCGCATTATAACATTGACGCAACAATGAAGGTATCTGAACCTCCTAAACTTACACTAACTAGAAACAGCTTTCACATCTTGTTTCTTGCGAAAGGCGCCGTGTGTTATAGGCAAATAATTTCTATCCGTCTGCACGTTCTTTTAAAAGAAACTGGTTCACTCGATGGCCGAAAACTTTCAAACACCGGTGAATCAACTAAATAACTTAAATTCTAATCCTATTTCCAAAACGCATCGCGGGCGGCACAGTGTGACCCGCGGGCCGCGTGTTTGAGACCATTGGAGTAAAGGCTGAAGTAGGAAAGGTTACAGTTTCGTTGATTTGCACTGAAGTATTTCTCTGGCGTACACATGAAAAGCTTGATTAACCTGAAAATGTTTGGTGCAACGTTCGGGATTCGGGGGGGCAAATGACCCCAGCGCCCCCCCCCAGAGGCTACCCGCCTGGTAGAACCTACCGTAGTGGCAATGCAAAGAGGAAGGAAAAGGCGGCGAAGGAAAGTGAAAGTGTGTTAGCAGAGCAACACAGAAATTTATCTTTAAGACGAATAGTACCGAGATCGAGAAATCAGATAGTGAGTCACTCGGTTCCTTGAAGGACCAAGATCTGCACAATCTTTCTGTATCTCCTGCGCAGGCTGATGAACAAGCTACATCATCATCATCATCTACCTTGGGCCAGCAGTTTGATTCAGATTCCGAGAGGAAAATCGACAGCCCTAATGTAAGTTCTATCGAAATTTGCGAGGATCCTGCGTCTTGGCCCAAACGTCTTTCAACAGATCAGCGAGATTTTCTAATCGCGAAAGGTCTACCTAAGTTAGATTTTAATTATGAATTTCACCGCTACGTGGTAGTTAAGAATCTCATGCAAACCAGCGCAAACTTTTTTGAAGTGTACGCACTTAAATTTTCCTCCTTTTCTTTGTCCACATAATGCTCCTCGTTATTTGTCTGTCGTGCAATTGCTTTTATCATTTGCCGCTCCACCAAACGTTCATTGTGTTTTGCCTGTTTGCGAGCGTAAATAGGTAGAAAAAACACTACTTCAAAGTCCGTATAGGCCTACATAAAAGCACAGGACTCTCAAAGCTGCACTGCAGTTTAACTAAGCAAGGCAAGATTTGTGAATGTCATCCAGCACACTGACTTATCATTATATTTTGCGGCTATTTGGTTCTATTTCAACAATCAACCATGCTCATTTTCTACTGTACATCTGTGACGTGGTAGTTGTAAAGCCTTTCTTCATTTCATTTGTAATTCTTAAAGAAGAGTTTGCATTGGTATCCAAGTCCATACATTAAGAATAACTATAAAATTGGGCGTTTGGGGAGCTTTGGGTGGATGCTTGGGTTGCTCTCTTGTGAAGTCTGTTTTTTTCGTGTACTGCGTCCTAAAGCGGATAGTTGATCGTGCGCCCTAACGTTACCTTCAGGCTATACAAGAACCCGTCTGTGCTTGTGGTTACCGAAAGCGAGAAAGGTAATCAGTTCATGTTTGCAGTTTTCTTTAAGTCAGTTGCTCTTCGAACGAAAGTGCCGTTCAACAAGAGTGAAGCAATTGCATTTAATTGCATTGTAAGTACAAATTGCTTGTCAATTCGGTTTGATTGACGTAACTTTGCACTTGCGCTCGCCGCTCGGATCTCCACTGCAGAGCTTCCTTTACATCTTTCGGCTTAATTACGAGTGGTAGCGGTACACTGTCTAATGTCCACTAGGGGACACATGAGCTATGCCCACGCCCCTCCAAATAAAAGCAACTGTTGTGTGATCATGTACATACAGGTCAACTCCAATAGTTTACCTTCTTTTTGAAATTCATATACAGTGTTTTTTAAGGTTTGGTTTAAGGGAACACCAAGAAATTTTATGAGGCCGCATTTCTTAGCAAAACGTTCAAAATACTTCTTGAACGTATTGTTTATTACAGTATTGGCAGTAACAGTGCACAAGTAGTACTACTGTATTTACAAAAATTATATCACAAATATTTTAACTTCAACTTCATTAAACAGCTCTTGTTCATCAGTAAAAGCATCGTTTTTTACTCATCATCTGCAGATTCTCCGGTCTTTAGTGCTCGCTGTTGTCACTCTCCGTCTATTCTTTGCTTTTATCAATTTCAATCACAAATCTCATGAGCAACCTCAAGCGCACCTTCATCACTATGCTGCTCTGGACACAGTCGCTTCGCCGTGGGGTTTGGTAGGCTTAGCCCCCAAACAAAGCTGCAAGACCCCAAATTGAAATATGAAACACTATAGATCAGTGGAGGTTTTGTCAATTTTCATAATGTCAACCCCCCTGCCCTACGTAAAGTCCCTCTATTGAAGACTTTCTGGTGACGGTTCTGTCTGGACCGTTAATTGAAACATTTATCGGAGCATTCAGAGTTACATCATGCAGCCGGTTTCGTTGCTTGGTTTTAACACGGTACATAGTTGAAAATCCTCGCTCTGGTCAGACTGTGGCAAGTGTGATGGACAGCGCAATGCAGCAATATTGGTTGTCTCGTCAACCGTACTAGCTCAACATAAGCTCTGCTTGACATCAGAAACAATGCGATTACTCAAATGGTCCGAGATGAGCTAAATAAACTCGGTTGCTGCCATAGAACTGGTATGGCGGAGGTCGCGGAAGCCGATCATTATGTCCAATGCGGTCCACCAAGATTTGCAATGAAGCCATATTTCGATCCGCTATCTCTTCTTTCGAAACCCAGTAAATCAGATGTACGCGCTCAGCTGCAGTGTTAACTTTATCTGAAATGAGATCCTGATGAATAGCCTGAAATAGTGAAATGCGTTGAGTTTTTTCCAGGCTATTGGCTTTTTGGTGTTGATCAGAGCTGGGATGATAATTATCCAGGCAGTTTGGGTGTGGAGGCCTGGCCGGCTCGATAGTGTAAATATTACCATACTTTCCTTGGCCGGTGGTAACTGCTGGGTGCTTAGGGCATAGCAAACATATGCGTCCGTCAGCATGCAGAGTGAACACATTCATTAGTAGGGATTCATCAAAACGTTTCAGCTTAGTCCATGATTCAAAAAGTCTTATTGTTTGATGTTGCTGACTGATTGTTAGCTGAAACTGATGATGCTTTTGAGATTCTAACAGTTGAACACTATTCATTCTGGACAACAGAAGCGAAAGAACCTTTGCAGTCACTGCTGCTGACGTTTGCGCTTCCTGGCTGGGTAATAGCAAGAACGTTTTGCTTAGGCTTACTACAAAAACACTGCTTTATGCTTGGATGGCTAGCTTTACGTTTTTGCTGTGATATTATCTTCTGGAAATACCCACACAAGAAAGTAAAAGTATAAACTTATTTAACACGTATTTTTGAGCGGTGACCTTGCTGCGGGGATGGCTGATTCATAGACTGATGGATTCGGATTGCTGCAGTTATAAACTGGATTTACTTTGATTGGACTCAATGTGTAATTTATGAATTTTTCAACATGTCGTGTTGTTAACTTATTGCAACGTCTCTGTTGATATTTGCATTGATTTGTTTATTTTTTCGCTATGGTGTTTCATTTGTATTTTGTTGTTTTGCATGAATTTGTGGGGCAGTGACTTAAATGACAGCTACGGCCGTCGCTTCCTGTCCCTGTATTCCTGATGAAGTACAGTATTCTGTGCTTGCAGAAATAAACTGAACGGAACTAAAAGTATAAAATCCGCAAAAGGCTTAGCTTGCTGAAAACGTTTGACACTGTGGAAAAAACTTGGCTTGCGAAAAACACCAGACTCAGAGACATTCAAATCATAAATTATTACGTAACGTGATTGTTTATTTCATGAATGCTGTCAGATTATTAAATCTGGACAACCACGAAAAGTTTTAGCTGAATTGAATGCTTAACGTCGTTTTGTTGCTTCAATTAACCTCCTAAACCGATACGCCTCACACCAAATAAGTGCAGTACAGACAGGCTAGCCTGGACTATTCATCATAATCATTTATGAAAATCCCAAGCAACGCAACAATTAATGTGAAAGTACCAATTTTGTGGATCCGCACAGGAAACTTATGGGACCGTTTTGAACTGATAAAACGCCTTAAAAAACTCTGTTCACATATATCGGCCATGTTGCTAAAACATCTTCATAAAGAAGGCCGTAGCACGGTTGATTGATCACGTTGGCGTCATAACACCGCTGCTCAGAGGGGCCCGCCCGCGCCAAGGCTGTGCATTGGGCCCCGACCTACTAGGGACGGCGCAGGTGTTGCGCAATGCTGTGGCCTGGTTAGAAGAAACCAAATTTACAAATGGAACACAATAACACTTCCTCTGATGTAAGGCGAAGAGCTTTAAAGCATGTATTGTTCTTCATATCGATAATTAACATTGTTAGTAAGTTGCGGAAATTCAAGAACAAACGAAATATTTTATGTCAAACGCATGAAAGCAAAAACAATCACAAGCGCAAGTTCCTCCAGTGCTCCAGTCTACCTCAGTTTCCAGGTTACCAATAACAGCTTTATTTGCTGTCGAATTAGGCCTTTTTATACACGTGCTATGCACACCTGATCATCTGTTGTCTGTACCGAGAACAACTTCTGCAAGGCGAGCGACAGCGAAGTGTTTCTGTTTTCAATAAATAAAGTGTCATTTAGGTTCACAAGTTCTGCTGAAAGTGGCCGGTTTTATTTCGGTGTTGGTAGCTACAGCACATCATTTCAATTGCCACGGTACATTGTTTTAATTTCGCAATGACAAAAAACGTCTTTTTATTACTTGGTTTGCAGTGAATTCATTTCAAGACGTAACAAATGAAGGCCACTGCCTTACTTGTAACGGCGAAGTTGGCCAGGCAGTTCAATGAGGATGAAAAGGCAGTTAATCATATTTAAAAGCTGTAACCCATATTCTGTTGTTCATCTTTTAGCGTTGTGTTTTAGCAAAAGTTCGAAATAAATTAGCACAAAAAAATCAAAATTTAACAAAGTTTCGTCACGAATTAAATTGAAAGGACATTTTCGCATCAGCAACATTCAGCCGACGGAAAACCACTGCAACTCGCAGTGGTTAATGCGCAAAGACCGCTTTTTCATGTTTTTGCTGCTTTGCAACATGTGTCTATAGGTCATATTTTCACCTGACCATAAACAATGCGTGGTCGCAAGTAACTGAATCAGGCCAACCACCTTGTAAATCGCGATAACGCTGCTGTAGTAACGCACGTAGTCCTGCAACATCTTTTGTGCTATGATAACGTTTTAAACCTAAGGTACTGGATGAAAGTGCGAAAAACTGCATGGTGTTTCTTTAAGAAATGCACTGTGTGTTTCTTACAAAGCTGGCTTTTTGTAACACAGCGAGATTTCGAAAAGTTAAAAGACGGATGTCCGCTGTCGTGTTCCAATGCCGGCATCTCTTCTTCCGTCACCGAACCTTTTGAACTTAGGAGGCATAGGCGAAAGGGAAGCACGGCTATTTGGAAAAGAGTCATCGCCAGACTGAGGTGTTGGGATCTTTGGTTGGGGGGTGCGCAGGTGGATCCTCTTCCTCAGAGATGATCTGTAAAACAACTTGAACTTTTAAAACTAAAGTTTTGTGAAAGCATTATCTAAGAAACTTTAACCACGTAACTTTGAAAGACTACTGTAACCATGGCTTTCATTTAATAGCGGTTTCTTACTCATCAGTTGTAAGTCATATCTTATCAATGCTAATTTGCATGATCAAAGCGATCTGCTTATTACCTCAGAAAAAAAATAAAGTATTGGACTGTCACTACACTCAAAATGAAACTGAATGAGAGGTATCAATGACACTGAACGAAATGCGATAGATATTTGCAGCAGCAATACCGCCAGCTGTCCAGGAGATGTTTCATTTGATTTTACAAAAGTTGTTGCGTAATTTGCAAGCCTTCTTTTTACACAAAAATTGTATGGGTTCCATCATCAACATCATCGAATTTATTACAATATCTCTTCCAAGTTTATGTTCATCAGTTTTACGAACAACAATCTATTGACGGAAAGTAAAAGTTAAGAAGCCTTTTCATACTGAAAAGTTTATTGTTTAGACCAGCGGTTCCCAACCTGGGTACATGTACCCCCAGGGGTACATTTGCCTATCCGAAAGGGTACATTTAAGGTTAGCAATAGGAGATAAAAATATATTTACATATTACTTGTTTCTATTTGAATAAGAACTGATGATGCCTACTTTGTGGGCGAAATATATACTCTGTAAGATCTTAGTGTCTGATTCTGTGCTGAGAAAGGGTTTCTTTCAATAGACAGTGTTGTTTCCAAATATTTATACATATGTCAGTTGACATTATTTTCAAAAGTCATTGTATGCTTATTGTTGAATATATATATGAATAACCATGATGAAATATTTTGTCATAAGAAATTTTAGGGGTACATGTTCATCTGTC
>JGI24021J15306_10007718_pt1 | contig 13138 bp, 9 predicted proteins | sample Ectturendosymbi1_FD_15306 | JGI IMG/M metagenome (IMG submission 15306) | reverse complement strand
AGCCGCCACTCGACCCAGACCACGTCCCGCCGCCTGCCGTAGATTCAACGCTGTACAAAACCCAGTGGTATTATGTGGAACGAAACAGAAGCGGACATGTCGTCAGCGACCGTTGTGTTAAACTGAAGGAGGTGACGCCGTCACCTGAGCTTCAACTCCAAACAATCGGACACAGCGATCGGCCGGATTCGGTCAAGGTGAGTGAAAAGTTTCAAACGCATTTTTGACTCTATAGCGTTACAGTTCTTTATTCGGATGAGTTTTCAAATGCATCAGGTTCCAGCTTATTACAAAGAAAAAATCCGACCAAACGCATCACCGAAACTATTATCCAAAGCGTTCGAAACGCGTGTTTCTGAATGTGTTGTTAAAATTTTTTTCTCTGTGTGTTACTAACTTGTTTGATTGTGTATTTAAATAGTACAATATAAGTTCATTCACAATTCTGAGCTAGTGCTAAATCAACCATGGCGCTGGTCTATCCAATAATAGCAGTGACGCTACTGGCAACCTCTTCGTTGATAACCATTTNGCCTCCGTGATGAAGCAAGTCAGTACAAGTCATTTAGAACAGGGTTTTCATTTTGACTGCCGCTGACNGATTTTTAATTTTCTATTATGACGCAACTGCCGATCAAACACTGGCCAATATGTGCGTCATGATNAAGAGTTGGAAAACTTTCTGTCGCGGTCGGTCAAATGCAAACATGTCTTTACGATGTAACGGAAGACAGAAATCATCATTACCAAACGCGTCGTCGATTATCTTTTATTCAAAACAAAGACTGCAAACCAAAGCATTCTGAAAAATTAAGATGATGTGGCCTGAACTTGTAGGGAGGATTTCAGCTTTGCTAATACCCTATACTGACACAAACGGAAATTTAATTTGAAACAAGGGCTCTCAAACCACCTGTGTGGTACAAAAGGTCGATCACGTGTTTCTTTGTGGGTTCAATCTCTGGGCGAGCTGCGGATTACATCGATGACCTGGAAAACGGAACATGTGGCCTGTCCAGCTTCGCGCTCTTCCTTACTAGATGTGTGCAAGTGAAAAAGCTTCGCAAGCGGTACTACCATTGATTTGTCACCAATGCAGGGTGTACAACGAAAGTATACGCGTAGCCCCTGCACAGTTGGCGAAGGTGGAAACCCGTAGACAACTTTGTGATACTCCAAAGGCAGTACAAAGCAAGGATAATGAAACATTTTTTACAGTGCTTCGCAACCAGTGTGCAGCAAAGTCAGGTCAGCTGTGCTGCAAAACCGATTAGGGCAACGTACGAAACCACAATCTTGTGAAAAGCGTCACGAGGGGGCCACCAGCTTTCAACTTCTAGGCCAAAGTGCCGCCAGCTTCCAGTTGATGCATTACCGTACTTCGTGCCTAAAACATGTGACCACTAACCAGAGCATCTTCGTTGCGAGTGCAGATGATCAATCGCGATGAGCTGCAAGTGTAGTAAAGTTTATTCAACAGTCGGTTCTTCACGATCCAACTTTCCTTTGAACGTGTGTTCATAGTGCCGCTTTCAAAAGTGGATCCCAAGTACAAAAACAGACTGAGACTCGTACAAACAGCAATGAAAAAGNTTTCAGCCNACCGAAACTGTTTCCCCANGTTCCTGTCTCACCTCTCTCATTCAGCACAAATTGCTTTTCTTGTTTCAGAGATTAAGCTTGCGCTGGGCTCACGCCGGCGTCTATTCCTGCGCTGTGACGTACAACAACCGGACGATTTTCGTAACTCACTACGCAGTGTGTATCAAACGTGAGTCAGGTTATGTTTTCTTGAGTTTTCTTAGCCTTCCCTGTCTTCACGTATCTGAGGCGATTGTTAACTCGTTTAAGGATAGCAAGGCATTGCCACGTTCTTGATGCCGTGATAAACTCGTGGTTCTTGCCTTCATTACTGTTTATAGAAGATAGTTTACCGTGATTTTGTTGTATCGTTTCAGATAAGAAAGTGGTGAAGGATCCTATTGTGGGATGCACAAGTCGTATTAGCTTCAAAAGTGATGAGAAAGTTGAAGTTAAATGTACAGCTAGCGTTGGCCTGGGAAAGATACAAACTGAGGACCTGAAAGTTCGCTGGAGAAAAGTAATTCCACTGTATCTAAGTTTTCATAAGGAGCATTGATTCCTGCTTTGCTAAATGTGCTTTTCGATTATTTTTTCGGATATTTTTTGCACCTGCTTCACAGACAAAAGTAACGCTTGGCTGTGTCGTGTGGAAAAATCCACTGATACTCATCCACCTATTACTTGTGGCGTGGCTGTAAAACAATTTAATACAGTTTACTGATTTAGCATTGCTCAGCTTTGGTGACAGTTTCGTTCAAATATGTTAACATGTCACGGTCTCGTCACGCAACAGTTAACCAGCAACCTAGTTGAATTCCGATCCCGCGTGTTTTCGATCATTCTCGAACGATCGAACCGCCGGTTAATCAAAGTGACAGCCGCCAAGTCACGCTTAGCATGATTGCAAACTTGAACTAACACCAGAGTTTTTTAAAGGAATCGGATCCCTAGAATTGAGAATCGGGTCCGTAGAATCAGAGAAAGCGGCTCCCTACAGGTCCAGACTGGGTACCTAACATTTTCCTTTAAAAAACCCTGACTAACACTGTCACGTTTCTCTGGTTAGTTCGGCTTGTGTTGCAGTGCACAATTTGATTCATTTGGAATGGTCCGTCGTAACTGCATTCAGTGTTCACTGTTCAGACTTGTACTTGATTTCTTTTCTGCCACAGATCAGCTCTTCAACCGACCTGTGTGCAAACGAGAATTACACCATGCCAAGTACGTCACCCTCAGATCGGCGGGTTGGTTGCCGAATGTAAGGATTTTGTCGAACTTGGAGATTCATGCTGCAGTGGTTGAGTTTATTCCTCGTGTGCTGTTGTGACTGCTGAGATTTGACGTAATTGAGCATTGCGCTGCAAAGACCAGTGACGTTTTACATTGCTGTTTCTTCAAAAATGCGACGAGTTACAACTTTGGCTAACTGGAGCCAACTGGTTGTGGATGACCTGTTGATTTCTGCGCTTAAGGAGCGCATTCACTTGCTTCCTTTTTTACCGTGTTTTTATCGCTATTTCTTGGATTTTGTGTTTTTTTTTTATCTTTACTCTTCACGGAAAATCCTTTCTGTCTAGTAATTCGTTTTATTCCGTTCTCTCGTCATTTGTTCTCGTAAAGACCCCCTATTATTCGAGCTGATCTCGTCGGCGTCTTTTCAATCAGTGGTAAAGCGCTGTTCTCTATTTTGATAGAATTGGTTTTGTTTCAGAGAGAACTATGCCAATCAACGGGTGCCCTGCTTCGTCCATGTAGCCACCAAGGACGAAAGAGATGCTGCAATTCTGTCAGGTCAGATGGATCTACTACTTGAAATCAGGTTCGCCTGTCAGTTTACATCTACATGGGCATTGCTGCTTTGTTCAAAGTTTTAGATTGTGAACGAAAATGAAACTGAAATTTTTATGATTAAAATTAGTTTCTGCTTCGATCCGCGTCTGGAGTGCAATTATTTTACAACCCAGCTATAGCAGCAAACTTGCAAGGAAGTTGTACCGCACTTAACTTGTCGTGACGACTGATGCCCTGAAGCTCATGGTTGGTTTTCGCAAGAACTACTAGTGATTGTCTACAGTGCATATTCAAAATTGCCAGTTATTGCAAAAACCTACATTCTTTGCTGGCCATTCTCTGTCGCCAGCGTATGAATAGTAACTTAATAGGGTTTAATGCTGTAATAAATGTGACCCAGGAGTATATCGATTTGCTTGCACAACATGCAACATGGGCAAAATCAAGCTCATATCCAAACAGAAGAGCGGCTATTTCAAATTTATATAGAGGCGGAATTTGGGTAGACGGACTCCTCTTACCTCGACTTGCGTGGTGTGAAACAACGACAATGTACTAATGTACTCGACGAAACTAAAGACACTGCAAATGAACAAATGGACAACATAGATTAAGGCGGAAGACTTTCGTTGTTAGACGCGATAAGCTACCAGCATCTGAAAAATTATACGGAATTACGTTTGCAAAGAGAACGGTTATGCCCCTGAAGTATAACCTTCCTGGACCAGGGATTCCCAACATGGTACATTCACTTATCTGAGGGGGTACGTTTCTTGTACAGCCACAACAGTTTAACTTTGAGACAAAAACGGAATCTACCTTTATAGGTCTTAAAAAATCAAAAAGTTCTAATAAAAAGTTGAAGATTTTTGTTATGTTTCTCAGTGTTTATGTCATAAAAATTTGAAGGGGTACACGTTCATCTGTCGAAATGCTATAAGGGTACATGGTCAGAGAAAAGTTGGCTACTCCTGGCCTAGACCTTTATACGTTTCCAGTGATAGATGCTTTGCCTGTGCCAGTTGCTGTTGTGCTGAGGATGGCCAGCACTTCTACCGGTAATGGTGAGACTTGGTTTTCAGAGCTGGTCGGCAAAGAGATGCCGGTCGGTACGAAGTTCAGCTGACAAACGGCAAGCGCTCCAAAACAGCAACATTTGTGCTGGATTTTGAAAAACCACCCAATTTGGGATTAACTGTCGGTGTCTCGTTGTCTGCCACTGCGGTAGCGGCGGGCATTATTTTCATCACCTGCTACAACTGGGTGCGGATTAAACTCTTCTATAGACGGCATTTCCAGAAATACGACATGGGTATGTTGTGTTCAGCCGACTAAGATCACGCCGCAGAAAGTCAAATTTTTCGTTAGTGCCGTGTTTCGCTGTTAAAATAGCAGGACTGTGAAGCCGGAACTCAGATTTGATGGCTCCGGCTCCAACATCTAGAAGTCTTGGGCTCCGGCTCCAACATCTAGAAGTCTTGGGCTCCGGCTCCAGAATGATTTTGTCTACTGAAAACTGAAAATCATTGTATTGTTATACAACTCGCTTGCCCCACAAACTGGGGCTGCAGATCCGGAACCAAAATTTCAGTCTCCAGCTCCGGATCCACCACCTAAAAGTTTTTGGCTCCGGCTCCAGCCATCCAAAATTTCTTGGTCTCCGGCTCCACAACCCTGATCAATGACAATTAACGCGCTTCGCGCAATTTTCTTATTTCGATTATTATTCGACTTCCGTTTTTATTGAGTTGTCCGCGAAATCAGATGATGATTGGTCACCTGCAGATAAACTTCAGTGTCTTACATGTCACCTGAAGCAGGCAATCGCTTTTGGAACGGTCGTTTCACTGACACAACTCCTGACCTGCTGATATTGTTTACAGCCCAGTTAAATCAAAATATGTTTTTCTGGTAAAGACGAACAAGATCAAAAATAACTTCCGAGACTTTGCTTCATGCATCCGGTTTCCGACTGTTTGAACTTTGAGGCGATTTGTTGGCTAAGCTTATATTTTCACTGAATCTTGCAGTATCCTATTACGGGACAATAAAATGTATACTTTTCAGCAACGCGTTCCTTTTGTTATGTTGACGTCAGCAGAGAGTGCCATCTCTCCCGAGCCTCATCCATCTTCGCCGTTTTGCCAGCTCGCAATACAACAACCATAAAAAGCTGTTTTTCCTTCCAGATGGAGACAAGTTGTACGTCGCTTACTTGGCGTATTACTACTCGCAAGAGATGGACGAAGATGACAAAAAGGACACGAAACGCATCGTCGACTCCATCAAGAAAAAGATGAAGGAGCTCCGCTACACATATTATGACCAATACGAAGAATACACGCAAGGGTGTAAGTGTGTGTCATAGGTTGTATATTTGCCGCTGTTGCCTTTGAAAACAAAAACAGCGTAGAATTAAGTCCGCTTCTAATCAACCAACTGAGCGAAGCTTCTTTCAGTTTGTGGTTTGCTTGATACTCCTGAAAACAGAGGTTGCCACAAAAAAATCGCGTTTTGTTTTTAGTTGAATTTTCGACATTGCTCAGCAAACTTAAACAAAGTCACCGGATGATAATAATTCTGACGAAGGACTTCGTCAACCAAAGCTGGTCACGCTTCGCCGCTGAACAAGTGAGTCTTCGCAAATGTACCTACGTGTTCACCGCCGTTACAAAAGTACCGGATAATACCGCACTTTCACCATGAGCGCATTAAAATAAGTGCTCTCACCACATGTTTATTATATCTGAAGTAAGCGCCTTCAAGCACGCAGTAAATTCCCCAGTCGCTTCCGGTCCCTTGTGGAAGGTGACCTTTCCCTGAACTGGTCTAAATCTGGCACCTGAGAAAATGAAACGATTAGTCTTCGACCTATATCGCGTGAACTTAACCCTGATCTTATTTTCGGTAACTCGTAGTTCTTTCAAGAGAAACGACTTTGCATATGAACTTTACGTTGTCTGTTTGTGACGTTCGAAACGTGCATGTGGTTTTCACGAAGCATTTTGTTGCGGAGCATCTGCAGTCAACTGCTGACGTGTCTCTCACTCTACAACACACAAGCGCGAGCGGTGAATCTGATTCCCGCTCTCCGCTGGCTGCAACACAGCCATCTTCACCCTGGGTTCGAATCCGAACATTCGTTAACGAAGCGGGTTTAACTAGTGTACCTCCGAAACCTCAGAAAACTCTGTGTTGGTTGATGGAATACTAGAGTGATCTGCAAAATGTTTAAAATGTGTGGTGCTCGCATAGTGAGTTTGCTGTAAAAACTTCCCTTGTCAACATGTCTTCGCACGCTTATGAATTAGTTGAAATTGCATGCAGTAATTAGAGTGCCATTTATTTCGGATGTTATTTAATATTATTCAAATAACCATGCAGTTTTTCTTCAGGGTTTTAGAAATATGTTGCAAAGCAAAACCAAGCTCATATTTGTGTGCACTCCCAAGTCAAAAACAGTGTTAAAGGAGCTCAATAACCAACGGATTGCTTACACGGATAAAATGATAAAAGCAATGGAGGTGAGCGCGCAGTTTTTTGTTAAGGTCGATTTAGATTTGTTCTGGTGGTGAGGCGAGCCATCTGACTGCACATGGCCACTAACGGCGACCGCTTTTATAAAGAGAAAAAGTATTTCCAGCGTGTCATTTGCCATGGTACTTGCAAAAACTGCAGTGTCCATTCGTTGGCGCAATAGAGCAGTTACATGTTTCTTTGTCGACAGACTTGATTACATCTGAGCACATGCAACACTCCAAATTTTCTTCAAAGTCTTTGGTTGTTTTTGCTAAAAAGTGCAAGGTTTACTTTGCTTTCGTGTCAATCTAAATTTTCGTTTGTTTTCTTAGTGAAAAAGGTTATTTTTCTATTTGAAAACCTTGCCGTTGCTGACGAATACAGGAATCTAAAGTCTTCGATTGGAATACAAACATTTATATAGCTCTACATCTTTATAGCTTGCTGCACATGTTCTTACAATTGCAACGGGATTCATAAAATAATATCTGGTTATTTTCGGCTCAATTACAGTCCAAACTTTTTCCAAATTCAGCATCTCTTGATTTTGATTCTCTTTTAATTTATTTTTTTAATTGTCTCTCTTTTTTTAATTCTTTGTCTCTCTTACGATTAATTGCCTCTTTTACGATCCCTGATTATGCTCTCGTCCGTCAGATCATCGTTGAAGTTTGAAAGAAAAAGTTGTACTGCACCAACTGGAACTTATTCTTTGCCCAACTTAGCCCAACTTCCCAACTTAATTCTTTGCAGGCCTGTAGAAACGTGAAATGGACTCCAAAAACGAAAGATTCACGATTTTTGTGCAAAATCGAATACGCTCTTCCTTATTTGAAGAGGTTAAGAGAAAGAGATGACCCGGATAATCTGTCAACGGAAGCGTTTCGAACACATGCTGAACACTGCGAAAAATTGCCATAATCTTGCGGCTGTTGATGAACAAACAGCGCCATGTTTAATCGCGTTCTCATACGAGAGACATGGTAAAAGGACGCTGGTGCCAGTCGCATTTTTTCTTGTTTTTTGCGATATCGTGCTCCCGCAGTGCAAGCAATTATGTTGCTTGGAATGCTTTCATTTCAAGGTGCCCGCGTTTTGAGCCAGGAAACCAGTTTGGATGAAAATGATTTATTTCCACTTTGCGTCCAGCACTGGGAACGAAGGAGTGCACGATGCTTGTTTTTTTAATCCGCTGAGACTTTATAAGCGAAATACCAAGGAACTTACGCCTAAAGTGGCCAGATTCTCAATATTTCTATTCAGTGTGCGTTAACAGATCAAAAGAAATGCAAACTGCCAAAGTTGGAATCCTGAAACTATAGTGAAAACCTTTTTTTTCAACTGTGTTACTGCAATCGTTAATGTATGGACGTCTTGGATCAATTTGAGGAAAACGTGCCTAAATTTTTATCTTGCGTGCTTTCATCAGGTTTGTTGTGATATTTGATTGAATTAAAGTACTTTCTTACATTGCCGAACGCAGAGCGTTCGTACACCAAGGTGCCTTCTCGGTTTATGTTCGAGAGTACGATTTCAAATCATTGTGAAAGATTTTTATAATTTATTATCAGATGGACATTATGTTGCGGAAACTTTTAAAATAGTTTTTTTGCGCAAGTATTGTTCGGTTGCTGACTCTGCAAAGCTAAACGCAAGACAGCAACTTCTATACGTTGTGTCACAGAAGATAAACTTGTCTTCGTTATATTATTTGTATGGCGTGTCTAGATACATAAAGAAGATCTGAACCAAGCGAAAGCTGACTTTTAGTTTCACAAACCTGGTGGGTTGATATTGCAAGACTCGGAGTGTACGGTCGAGCAAGTCTGATTATTTTTTTTAATTTTTTATGGCGTGTCTAGGTACATGTGTGTTGTTAATATTAGCATTTTCATCCTAAGTGGCTCACTGCCAAAGTGTGACAGTCACGTTGTTGTTTCGTCCATTGCGTATAGCGACACACCATGACTCTAACCCTGTGAAAACCATGACACTACCGATACACATCAGTTGCGTTGCCTGTCCAGCAACTGTGGCAGCGTTCCAGTTTCATTGTTTACTTGCGCGTGTCATGATGCTGAATCATTGTCTATTCTAGTTGCATTTTATAACGTGTGTGTTTTCGAATTGCAGCGTTTTTAATGAATGTTTTTCTTTTCTTTGCCATGTTGTACTGCTTTGTCTTTGTATTTCAGTAAAATTTGCAACGTTGCTTAGCACCGCTGTTCAAAACTTTGCTATGTCGACAAACTCCTACTATTCTTTTTCCATACACAGGAGCACCGAACGGGTCACTTACCTTTTTTTGCGTCCTCATTAGAATTTAGCTATTAAAGTATTAGTGCAAGTGGTTGAGCTGATTTCCTAAATGTTCTCGCACGTTCACATCCTGGTCGCTATTGGATACCTGGCGTTGCAAGTGGAATGGACGACTTCTGCAACTCTCGGTAATTTTTGTTTTTATCTTGAAAGACGAGTCGAGAAGGCAAACGTTCTAAATTTCATAGGTTTTTCTGACAAGTTATCCTGCGCGAGGTAGGTTTGCACGCAAGTGATCGATACCTCGTTTCAGAATTGCAGTCTGTTTCAGTTGCATGCTGCGGTCGCGGAGTTTGTGTTGAAAATAAGATTTTGCGTAAGTTCCTCTATGGATATTGTTCCAAGTCTTATCTTGGTGCAGTCTTTGAGTGGAGGGGCGTCAAATGTTTGTGCACACCCTCTAACAGATAGAATCAAGTATCATCGTTAGTTATTTGCTTGAATAACTGAAAAATGTCAACGAGGTTGATTGTCTTTGAACGTTTTTTAACCGCATTATTGAGACAGGCTTGACGTGTGACACAGAATCTGTGATGGGGAATTGCACGCCGGCAACGAACGATAACTCGGCGAAGATCGTCGAAGTCACATCCGACAGGTTTTTCAAGTTGAACTGCAGCCACTTGCTCTCAACTTGGTCGTCTGTTTTCAACGTCACAAACACATCATCGGACGGCCAGGTGACGCGGTCGTGCTTGAAAAACGTTTAAGTATTCTTTTCGGTAAAATCCCCAATCTGGACTCGGTCACGCGGAACGTGCTCATCGCTGCGTTTATTTGCTGTTCAGCTGTGTGTACGCAAATGCTTTATCGACGCGTGAAGCCTCCATTCTCTCTTTTCAGTGCTTCGTTGAAGGCCTCGGCGCAAACTTCACATCAGCAGACAGGTTGTTGCGCCTGTCAATAGATGAACCCGACAAATCAAACTTCACCGTGTTCTTGGTAAGCAGAAATGATGAAAGTTTTCTGTGGTTCGAGCAAAATCTTGGAAACAAATTGCAACATTTTCGTTTTTTGCTGTGTCCGCTTCAGTTTTAGATTTTCATTACTTAACGCATGCGTTTAAAGCCGTTCAGCGTTAATTGTGTTCTCCCCTATGTTCACGTCGGATTGTGGTACCACGGCCTCCTTATAGCTGTTGAACTTTGATATTTTCCTAGTGGAAAATGTTTTTCTCTTAGTTTCGAGTTGGTAACATGAAATTTCACAACTGCTGACCCCCCCTGAAAAAATGCTTTTGGCCACCACTTGGCAAAATTCCGCTATTGCCCCCTTCCCCTCTGGAAAAAATCCTTCTAAGGCCATGCTCACATTGTGTGATTTTTCTACAACAGTATGGCTATAGACGAAACACAACTGTGACTTGTTTAAGCAACATACGAAGAAGTCAACTCATGCAGCAGATATATTACTACACGCTAGTAGGTTAACCGGAAAATAACTTTTAATTACTGTAATGGCGCAGTGACGACAGACGCAATGTAGTAAACTGTTCACAATTTCGATGACTGAGTTTGCATTTGAACCTCGTCTGGAAATTGATGTCGAGTTTTTAAGGAATCGACCTGCTCTGCTTTCATTACTTTGCAATGATTCTGCTGCACGTATCCACACCTCAGTGACAACTCACCGCAAGAGCAGAAGCAGCCAAATAACTGACAGGGGGCAAGGGGAGCGAGCCTCCCCCCTGGCAAGCTAAATGAAATGACTGGGCCACTTTAGTTGGTATTTTGATATTTAGCATTCTTTAGGTTGTTTTTTGCGTTTTTCGGGGTGTTTTCTTTTTTTAGCTGGTATAGACACCCACGACATCCAGAGATTCACTATCGTTTTTTTACTTCATCTGAGTTTTGGCTACTGGGCCCCCCTCAGCTAAGTTTTGCCACCCCCTGGCTCAAACCTGTGGTTACGCCACTGGCGATGATCATATGCTGTTATCACCGAAGCCAAAGACCATAATGGGCACCAATAGTCGAACAGCTGATTTCGAGCTGCCGTTTATGGTTACACATCCGCGCAACTCCAACTTTCCTTCCATTACCGCTCAGTCAATATCAATCCACTTAGTTCTCAACACGAGTTCTCTTTCCTCCAGGTGAGAGGCACTCAGTGCCTGAGCGAAACCATCCTCGTGCGCGTCATGTCAAGACCAGTGACGTCATGCGAAAATGAAGTGTCGGAGCATCTTGCTCGGAACGTGAACGTCCATCACGTGCAGCTGGAATTGGAGGGGATTCTTTCTTTGGAGTGCAATCCTAGTACGGTTGTCAACGATAGCTCTTACTGATTTCGTAGTTGAACTTGCTGCACTGAAGTGTGGCTCTGAAGCAATGCTTGTTGGTTTGTTTTTTTCGTAAATATCGAGGCAATGGAAAAAAATTCCCAAAACTAGTTCAAAGTAACGCTGGAAGTAAACAAATATTCGTTTTTTACATTTGTTCAGAGATGGTATTTTCCTCCCCCAAATGTACCTCGTTTATGTCCGATGGTGTGATAGCGACTGGGTTCAAAAGATCTTTGAAATGCTCTCTCCTTTTGCCAACAATCTCCTCCTCACTCCTGAGAAAGACACCATCATTTTCTCTAATGTTTCAAGCAAACGGAGTTTTTTTTTGCTGCAGAAATGGCAGATGGTTTGTCAGTGATTGGAATCGAAAATCTCCCAAGATTATATTTTGGACGTTTCCACCGTGAGTGCTGCGGACTTTCACGCCTCAACATGCCGCCAATGCAAAGAATATTCGGCTTTGTTCTGAAGCCATGCCTTGAAGGCTACTTTCTTTGCGCTGATAGCATCTTTCACTTCTTGGGTCCGCCACAATGTTCCTTTTTTACCATTATTCGCCACACCGGAGTCGTTTCCGTCCACATTCCCGAGCAGCAGACGAAATTAGAACTGCTACTCTATCCCCGCGTCTGCTGTCCAGTCCAGGAGTTGTTGTAACAAGGACTGTCCGCTGTCCGCAAAGATCTGCAATGTCGACAATTCCTGCATCCTTTTGACGCGTTCAACACGAAACGGAACAAGTCAGCTGAAACTATGCAGACATCTATGAGTGGCTGTTGACCCAACGAACCTCTGTACCAGGTGTACTTGTGCACATATTTATGTTGGAAGGAAGTGTTCATGATGCGCAGTGTGTTGTTACAGCACAGTTGCAACAGGAGGCTTCCATTATTATTTACATGTGCATTGCCATGTCGGCCAATCATGCTTCGACATCGTTTCCCAACGTCTGCATCTAAGCCCCCAAAAGGGCCGTGCGTTCTTCAGTTTTAGTGCTTCGCAGAACGCCACTTGTTTCCTTCAAAAATTCCAGGCACAGTGCACTTGTGTTTGGGCCATACGTCAAACACATTGGGCGGTCTAACAACTTCAACCATCAACATGCGCACCTTGCTCGTAGATGGATCTTCATCTACACAGCACGCCAGCTGAGGGCTTGCAAGTGTCTCCACTCCTGCCCGGGCAAACTTTGCTGCCTCCGAAGTAGAAGACTCCCATGCATCATTTATCTTAACAGTGTCAGAACCACGACGCTTAGTCGAAGAGATGCCAACAACATCCAGGGAATATACGTTTGGCTTCCTCGGCTCAACATCCAGGGAATATACGTTTGGCTTCCTCGGCTAGTTTGTGCTTTTTTCCTGTGAGCGAAGTGAAGTGATGTTCCAATCTCCACTTGCTACTCACGGCAAGATTGCCTTTTGCGCTTGGTTTTGAAGTCTTACACAACAGACACAACGTACTGTGAGCTGTCCCATTTTGCAACGGAGTCTCCAGTTGTAAATAATTGGGGGGGACTGCCGCGAATTTTTCGAACGGGCCCTCTGCCTGAAGTCCGAGCACAGTCCTTGACCACGCGCGCGACGACAAATGCGCGATCGGGTTTGATTTAATTTTGCGAATTTCATGATAATAACT
>JGI24021J15306_10007717_pt1 | contig 13138 bp, 10 predicted proteins | sample Ectturendosymbi1_FD_15306 | JGI IMG/M metagenome (IMG submission 15306) | reverse complement strand
CATTTCAAGAATACCGTGCAGCGAGGTCCACGTGAAGGCACCTGTCATCCTCCTCAGGCACGTGCATACAAGGCGTGATGCAAGCCCTTTGCCAAAATATTTGTGGCAAAGCCGGTTACGTCGCGAGTGAGTTTACCACGTTGTTTTTTTTCTTTCTCAAAATCCATTAGATCTTCGAAGCGTGGCTAGTTGGAGCGTTCTTTAGTGATCTGTGCAACGTGATGTCTCCAAAGATCTAAAATCTTAGAGGACTAGCAATTAGATTTTCCCTATGTAGAGTTAGAAATTGCCAACTTCGGCAAACTGATCAATTTAATTCAAAGTCACATAACACAGGATTGCGGAGTTGTGGTCGCAAGAAGTCGGAGGTTTTTGGGTGGAGTCCAATTCAAACATTTTATACATTGCACTCCTAAGTTAGGAATCCTAACTCGTGCTTGTTAAAATGGTCCAATTTCTTTTGAAATTTTTATTGAAACTGAGAGTTCTTGCTGTGTACCACGATTTCCATTCATTGTTGGTTGGTACAAAATTCTTGATAGCCAAACTTCATTCATGCTATGCTAAGGGGTCGGAAATTTGGAAAGGCCGGAGTCGTTGTCGGAGTCGGACATTTTACCTCGGACTACGCAACCCTGATAACAGTCCCTTAAATATTGAGCGAATCCACGCAGACCATTTGCGTGAGACGTTTACAAATGTTGCTTCAAGACGAAAGGTAGATATATTGTAGGCTACTTGTGGACCATCAACAACCCTTTTCACGCATGGGCTATAGTACAAGTACAGGACTGGTTTTATTGCTCTAACAGCAGTCGGCGAGCTTCATTGTAGCCCCTCTGCTGAAGCATTCTAGCGCAACCTTCAATACGTTTGCGTGCGTTACCTTTGTAATGCTGCCGTAAGAAAGCTTTTGCGCATCACCGTCCACACTTTCGTCTACATGTGATTCGAAGTTTTACAGGAAACTTACAAAATTCATCAGAGCACCATCAAAGTATAAAACGTCAGGCTTAGGACGGTTAATATGCCTCACTAGCGTAACAGCATAATACACTGAGTGGGTTCTTAAAACTTCGGTGGGTGAAACTGACTCCATGCCTTGCGCGCGTGGCTCCGATCGAGAGTCTGATACGCTTCGAGTCGATAGTCCGGACCTCGACAATGAAGGCCTAAAATGATGGTCACTCGGATTTGTTGAAACGTGCATTATCCTCACCTGGATTGTGCCTCACCGCTCAAGGCAAAAGAACGCGTTGCTGATGATTGTCAGAAGAAATCTTCTCAATTCTTCCAGCATCTGCACGAATCGAGATTTCACGCAACACGCCTATTTGCTGTTACTGTCATTGCAGTTGTAAGGGAGTGACTATCGTTGGCCATGGATGATTGGGACAGGCCCCTGAACCTTTTTAAAAACTGGTTGCGATCCGCAGTTTCGCGCCAATTGTTTACCGGAACATTAGCGTTACAAGGTAATTTTGTTATAGCTTTACGAAGCGGACCAGTGTCACCTTGAGAAGCGTTTTGCCACAGATGTTCTTCAAACTCTGCTGCCTCATGTTCCTTTCCTTTCCAAGAAGAAATAAATTGAAATCCAGCTTTCAAGACTTGTCGTTTGATTCTCAACGGCGTTCGTCTTAACGATGACGCCTTTCAACAAGCTTTATTGGTTCGTTTTGGCGTTGTTCATCTTCATGGCGACGTTCTTCCTCACACAGCTCTTCCTCTCGTTGATGCTGTTCTTTTTCATGTCGCTGTTGTTGCAAAAGTTCAAACGTTTCCTCCCACATTTGCGCTTCAGGTGCTCTTTGGTCAGCTGAGTGCTTCTTTGAATATTTTGAAATCGAACGAGAGTCATCGCTGCTTTCACTGGTACGTTGCTCCGGTTCTAACTGGTCTGCTGGCTCTGGAAGAGCTGCTCGTAAACTACGCATTTCCACGACAACAGACAGGGATTTATCACACAACAAATTAACATATTCGGCTTCCATTTCGTTATCAAAGTTATCTTCGCAATGTTTTGCCGAATCCAGAAGACATTGATCGACTTTACGTCTTAAAGTAACGTCACCGGAAATTCCGCAATGTAAAGAGTAGCACAGTGACAGTATTCATTATATACTATGTTGGCAATATTACACAATGATTGCTTAAAATAGGTACTTTAAAAATGTCGGACAAGCAAAAACAATCGAATTTCGTGATGACATGATGGAATGGTGTTTTCACCATGATTGGTATTTCATTTTTAATTGTCTACTTGGCAACCATTTGTGTTATGTGAAAGTTTTCGCAGAGCCTTGAACCTCTGCACAAGTGACCAATTGTGTTTCGTATCAATACGTACGTAATACAGTAATTTACTCATATTGTGACGCAACAAACCGCAAAACGACCATGTCAATGCCAACGCTTAACCCTGATAACATTTTGTTGCAGCTATTCATTCATTATGACTTGCTGAGATCCCTCAATATTGCAAAACTAACTTTTTTGTTAAAATGTTAAAAGCTACTAATGTGCTGCAAATCTACCTACAACCGTGTGGAAAAGTGTCTCAAAAAGCTTTTCCAGCTTTCGTTACTATAATCTCCAATTCTTTCGGAATAATATTCTTTATTTAGTTGCAGGGCAAAAGTCGTTGACTAACCAAGTATTGGAGTTCAACAAATTAATAGCAAAAATATTGAATATGTGTATGCAATCGGATCTATTCCTATCAAGTGTTATCTAAAATGCATCGAATTTCTTCAGGAAAACAACACTACTTATGCCTACTTCGAGGTGCTTTCAAACAATACGTATGTCTACTTGTAAACGTTTCGAACTGGTCTTAAATTCATTTTCAATCGGAAAATTTTTAGGGTAGATGCGTTTCATTTTACGACTGCAAAAGTGCCATTGATCAAATGCAATTTGTAAAAAATCGGTAGAAAAACAAATCGTTTTCAAATAAGGCAATAATTTATTGGAAATTTGTTATATTTAAAACTACAACACAAATAGCTTAGTTCGAGGAAATCCAATGACAACTTTTAGGTTTATGCTTTAATAACTACACTACAAATACATCTGTTTACCAGTTTATCCATTGATGATACAGTCTGGACCAATCTCTTTAAGCTATCACCCACAAATTTGCAGTTTGGATTCACTTTCAGATCCAGAGGTTGTTCAGCTGCATGAAGAATGAAGAAGAGATTCGAAATGTCGTTGGGAAAAAATTTTCCTCGTAGGTTGATCACGTCTGGCAAATGGTCGGCGAATTGCCGAGCAAAAACGACATTTTGGGTTTCCTGAACCCATCTGTATACTTTCAAATTCTTTTGTTGGTCAAGAGAAGGTGAAGATAACACTACTTCGTGCAAAGACCTTGTTTTGTTTTCCCAAAATTGTTTGGAACATTTTTCCAAGATTGGCTTAATATGATAAAACACAGTCTTGTTACTGAGGCCAAAAGCAAAGCTTGATACTACCTCCCAGTGAGCATCAAAAAAACGTGGGAAGAATGATGTTGCCTCTTGGATAGGTAAGATCATCATTAGGTGGAGTGCTGCAAAAAACTCTTGCCAAATAAGATGGGAAAAATATTTTCGCTTGTGGCCCTGAAGGATGGTCATTTTGATGTCAGCTGATTCAATGACTGATGTCGTTAGAAAGGAGTCAACAGTGCTGTCATTGAGACCCACATTGTATAGATCGCTTACTTCGAATGCAACCTTTTTCTCAAGAAAACCTTCAAATGCAAGTTGACAAAGTTTGTTCAACTCACTTGCAACTTCTCGTCCCCGTTGGTGTTCAGATGTTGCATAGTTTGCGCAAGTGGAAGCCAAAACTTGAGTCAAAGTAACAGTGCCCACGTGCTCGATATCATTCAAAAGATAAATCAACGTTATAATAAAATTGACAGGTACGTAACAATAGGAAAAGGCGCTGGGGTTTTTATTCAAAATATCTTTGATCTGAGGGTATTTATTTTGACAGATTTGAGCTCCGAGAACATCTTGACCCTCTTCATTTAAGCCAACAATTTCAACAATAAACAGCGGTCTATGTTCACTGCGAAGGTTGTAAAGTTGATGTGGTCTTGATGTGAAAATTTTCCGCGCACGTGGTAACAACTTGCCACTCATCAGGTTTAAAAGAATATGCAATGGGTAAGCTTTTTCGAAAAGTGCTACTTCTGGAGGTACAATGGACAAAGATTCAACAGCTGCTTCGTCCAGTCCATCAAACACAAGAACTATGTTTGGGTCTTCATTCAGTTTTTCAATGATGTCTTCGTTGTCTTTTTGGTGTGCACGATACAAATCGCGCACGACAGCTGGAAATAAGAACTGAAGGAGAGTCATTTTTTTTGAAAAATCTATGTCTCTCACAAACCTCAGCAGAACCATACTTGCATTTGGCCAAATTTTATCTTCCAGAGTTTCTTGGCACCAAGTTTTGACGGATGTTGTTTTTCCGATCCCTGCTTGCCCCACCACGACAACAACATTGCCTTTTTCACTGATGAATGTAAGCCGATCTTGTTCATCGAAACATTGTCGTTTAGCTTCTTGTTCCGCCTTGTCGCGTGAGTTTTTNAACATTTGATCAGCNGTGATGTTTCCTGGAGGCTGTCGAAAAACATTTTCGAGGTCTTCCCTTTTTCGACAGTGATTTTCATCATCCCATTCACTTTTGGATCGCTGAGGTCTTTTCACCATCTGAAGCTGCGTGGGAATGACTGGATGATCAACATCGACGAGACGAAGTTGTTGTTTACAAACGGCTTTAGTATATTTGTTGATTTCTTGGTACACTCGAGCAGTAACTGTATAAAATGGTCACAAACGCTTAATTATTTTTGTGAAATAACTGCAGCAAAACAAAATTATTATTACCAAGCATGTTATTGTTATTTTTTACTTAGTTTAATGTCTGCATAGCAACTATTTTTTAAAGCTTGTTCCTTGACCATCGTTTCACAGTAATGCATCGATATAAATCACTTAATTGTTCTTCTGGCATTCTGCAGTTGCTATAATTTTAAAGTAGTGCACCTTGATTTTATTACTGGTTTAGGCGCATGGCCTGGTCATTGGAAATCATAGTGATCAGTGGCACCGGCATAAATATCTTAATAATACGTATGCTAGAAAGCTTACGTGCCTTTTGAGAAACAGGTTCCAAGCATTAAAAGGATTGTTTCAAAAATTTTATACAGTATATCACTTCAACAAAACAGCTAGTTTAGTTCAATGCAGTCATCGCTAAAATTCAGTGTTTTGTATTACCGGTAGCACCTCAACTATTCCATCAATTAAGTAGAAATATCTTGAGGATGAATGCGATCGTAATACAGCCAAATCGTTGTGAACAACAGCAGTTTCCGCCGTGTATGTGACTCATTCAAGACGACTGTTAAAGTTAAGTCGCTCGGCAATTGGTGCTAGTCAAGCTCTTCAGCCTCAGTGATAGCAGCATTTGATCGTAGCGCGTATTTCTCCAATGGTAATACCACGTGTTTGAAACTGCAGTCCGCGTGTTTTCTCAAAGTCTAGTTTCAGCTGTTCATCATTTCGCCCGCAAGCTTTTGCTTGCAGTTTGCAGGACTTAAAATGCGCAATTGACGCGAAATCGATTTCCTACTAGCTGTATGACTACATTCAGCTGCTTGCCTTTGTGGTGAATTATCGCTGAAATGTGGATGCGTGCAACGGAATCGTCATAAAATTATAAAGCAGAGGGTGGCAGACTGATTCATCGAAAGCTCAACACCAACTGTAGGTGTAACCCAGTTGAGGAATTCTGGCCATGCCCCTACCCGGTGACTTGCTTTTTTGTTGACTTCATGTACTAAGAAAAATGTTAGAAATATGTTTTTGCATGACGTTGTCTGAATTTTGGAGACAAATAAATTGGTGCCAGATTTACTTCACAAAAATGTCCCTGAAAGTCTTTAAACAGAAACATTTGGTACCCTGCTACCATACGTTTGCTGATGTGTAGAAAAAGTGAAGCGGAACTCTCGGTTGATCGCTCTGCTTGCATGGAGATTCGACCTGAGATTGCTAAACTGGGCAATCGAGGAAGTGATTACAGACGTAGCCGTCCCAGACGATTCGACCAAAGACTCATGTCCCTAGTCGCATCGCGGCACTTGCGTGACCACTACAAAAGTGACCCAACCAGCTGAAATTGCCTCAAGTGCAGAGAATTTGGTTCGCCCTACCACCCGAATTTGCCTCATGTGTTAATCTGCCATGGTTGCGTAACACCTACGGTTGCATCTCGTATTAATCTCTTTGTAATGAAGTATTGAGTGGTCTAGTGCAGGGCTTCTCTAGCTACAGGTCGCGACCCCATTTGGGGTCGCGAAATGTAATTTTGTGGTCTCAAAAATTGACTTAACAAATCAGGTAAACACGTTTTTGTGAACTTTACAAAAAAACTTAAAGTAAGCTTGCAGTGAATCTATTTCTACTGCATTTTTAGGGGCAATACCGTGCTTCATGCTGTCAGTTGTTTACTAGGATGTCTGCCTATGCTATCAAATGATAATAATCAATCAAGCATAACAAGTTAGGCTCTATTACGTCATGATTTGTTAACGTACTGACCAATATTGACTTTACATTCATTCTGACACGAAGCCATGTTTGTGCATACCATTTTAGGTCCAGCCGTCTAGGGATTAGGCCAACTGTTTTGACAACACATTGAGTAGTTTTAGTCTAAAGTTAAAAGCTTCATACACAGTTTCAGAAGTTTGAACTTGGATTCAGGAAAAGTTGGATCCACAAATCATACACTGCAGTAGCGAAATCAGCCCAAAATTTTGAGGGGCCAATTATATTGACTTCAAGCGATCAACAGTATTTGTTTTTGGTCACCGCAAAAAACAACAAGATCCTTACCTCCACCCTGGTTACTCCTCTTAGACTTTTGCACAACATATCTGTGTGAAGCGGCATTCACTAAATTGAAAGTCATCAACTACAAAAACTAATCGTTTTTGAAAAATGTTGAGAATGTCCTTCGTCCTGCGTTGTCATGTATCAATGTACGAATCGATGATCTGCGTAAAACTCATCAAGTGCATCAATCTCATTACCTGTGTTTGATAACGTCCACAAAATGAGTCGTTTTTCGTTGATTTTTTTCGCCTTACTGTTTCCATTACGTGGTAGTTTCATTACCGTAAGTTACCTTCGTGGGTTGTGTGCATTTGTATGATTTCGCCATAGACAGAAATGCCCTTTGAGATTTATAGTAGGACGTTTATACGTATTTAAACATTTATGGATCAAGACTACCCGAATGGGGTCGCACAGAAAACAGAATTTCAAAATTGGTTCGCAGAACAAAAAGTTTGAGAAGACCTGGTCTAGTGTAATTCTGCGGAATCCCTATCACTTGAAACGGCAAGTCTCAGCAGATGTCATAGCAACATTTCAATGCATTATGAATGGAGTTCTACTGTTTTATTGACTTGTCAAACCAGCACAGTGCAAAGGCATGAATCCCGAGGAACTGAAACTGTTTGCCGTGTTCTAGAAAGCCTGCGAGATTGGAATTTTTAGGTAAATTTTAAATGCATAAAGTTGTGAATAAATATGCTGTCATTTTCTAAAGCGATTTTTACTGCTGGAGAACTTTCCTATTGCAATTGGTAGTGTTTAGAACTATGACTTTCGTAGATAGTTTTTCCTTCTCATCCTGATTCATATAGCGAGGCCGTTATGTCAATTTTGGGATATATGAATAATCGCGGTGACGTGTTATGCCAGGAAATCATCAGTAGCGATGAGATTTTCGTCTGGCGACGTACGTACGAAATATTTGTGGCGTTGAGTTCAACTCCCAACTAATAACACGGCTCAACCGCCTCCGCACCGGTGTCGAACGTTTCTGCTCCTGCTTGTACAACTGGGGAAAGGCATCCTCTGCGGCTAGTAAGTGTGACTCAGAAAAACAAACCGTGGACCATGTTGTCCTCCAATGTCCAATCCATCGACCCCCTTCTGGACTGCATGGCCTGACGGTTTTGGACGATGAGACAATGGAATGGCTGCTCAACACCTGCCTCGAGATCTCGTGCGGCCAAGCAGTGGTTAGAGGAACTGGCTCGAAAGATGAAGAAGACCCAATAACACCACGTGTTAGCGATACTCAAAATGATAAGGATAATGTAATGAACGGTGATATATGCAGCAGTGAAAGCAATTATATTCCAAGTGAAGATGGCACAGGTGACAACGACGAAATCGTGACAACGGCGAAATCATCATCTGGGAAAAAAAACTAAACGTCTTCGCCTGCTCTCCGGACAACCGCCAATGAAACATATAGCAACGACAACTCCAACTGCATTGTGACTACAGCTTCAGATCCTGTATCAACCGACAATCTTAATGTTTCACCACAACTGCCATTCTTAATGTTTCACCAGAACGGAAGAAATGTGTCAAACACTTCCTGAGAATCCCTGCGTGCAGAAAAGCGGTCAATAGAAGGTTTTGCTTTCTTTTTATACTCTAATCGTTTTGATGACTCTGAAACGAGGGACGAATGTGAGAAAGAGAACCAACCCGCTGCCGTGAGCGAAATGTGGGAAGCTTTCATCAACAACTGAAAATAGAGCCATTGTGCAGACAAAAATACCACGATAGATGAGCAGCTGCTGACATTTAGAGGTCGATGCGGTTTTCGGATGTACACGCTAAACAAGCCGGCAATGTATGGCTTGAAAATCATAATAATCAGCAATTCACAATTACATGCTGATTTTCATGCCATACTTGGGAAAATAGCCAAAATCATCAGATGTCTTGGCATTAGGACATTGCGTTACTTTGGAGTTGTGCAAGCCCTATTTTTGCATCAAACGCGTCATAACTGGTGATAATTGGTCATCCACATTTTCTGTACGATATTATGTTTGGAGGTGCGTTCTATTGATGTGTACATTTCGACAGTCAAAATGCAAACAGCAAATTCTATTAAAGATTAATACAATCCATAAAACACAAAATATCACATCAAACCTTCCAATAATTTGCATTTCGTCTCAGCCAGTTCTCCTGCCTGCTGTTCCAGTGGTGTTGATAACAATGTTTCGTGGTTTGTACTTGTTGGTTGTGAGAGGGTAGAATTAATAAGCAAATTTTCAACTTCCGCGATATGGATATGCTGAACCTTGAATGCAAATTTTATTTTAGGTCTTTAATTTTTAAGAAACTTTCCATAAGTTTCTTACATATACAGTACTGGAAAAATTATTATGGATTTTTTATTTTTCCAAGAGCTTTTCTAGAAATTGCCGGTTTATAGCGATTTTTTCGGTTAGTAACAGCACATGAATGCATGTGATGATGGTTTAAAGAAAAGAGGCTGCAATTCCACATAACCCAGTTTCACGTTGTGCGAAACTGCTTTTCGTGACGTCACAACTGCACAAGAGAATATTAGATTAAAAATAGTTCGATTGAAACTGAGTGGTCTCTTCAGCCTGACGGACCATTTTAGTGTACAATAGTTTGTGAAGCTTCATATTTAGCCAGGATTTTAAAGTATTTTAAAAGTTTTCCTGACTCTTTAATGGGATAAAAATAGACACAGACAAAGTCATAGGTTTTTGAACGAAGTTAGAGAGACGGAAAAAAAAAGATTTTAGCTCCAGAAAAAGAGGACAAATCACCATTTTACTCAAGCATGGTGACCGCAAACAGAAGGACATAGCGAAGGAAATAAATGTACCAACTCAACTATTAGTGCTGTAACAACGAATCTGGAATTAGGAAGAGAGATGAACAATTCAAGGATGGGAAAATGTGGACGGAAGCGGAAAACAACACCAAACGTGACCGAAAATTTAAGGCAATGGCGTTACAAATAAAAGAGCTTGATGTAAAAACCTTTGTATGGAATTGGCAATTGCAGGTATTATGTTAGAGAGTAGAACCATCAGTAACCGTCTTCTGAAGCAAGGTCTGAAGCCACACAGGCTTAGAAAAAAGCCTCGATTAACACAGAAAACGAAGCAGGAGAGATCTCAAATGGGCTGTAGCCTACAGCAAATCGGACATCAGAGGATTGGCCCAAAGTAAGATACCTGATAAAGAATAAAAGAGATTATAGAATAACTTTCTTGATGTTGATAATGTTTTCTAAAGAATTTACATCGATCATACACTGGGTCTTTTGCTTATTGAAAACACTTGCAGTCAATTTTCTTAGCCAACACTTGTTACTGAAGATGCTTTGGAAGCTGTTCAAGAACAACCAGTGATGATTTCCTTCATATCATACTGAGAATCTTAAACATGGGTTTATTTCTTTGTTTCAGGCTATTTTTTTGGATGAATCAGCCATTGCAGTATTTGGTGGTAGGGTGCAGACGGTGTGCCGAAATTCTAATGAGGAATTTCTGCTAGCATATTTGAAAAAGACAGGCAAAAATTCTTCTCAAGATCATGTTTGTGGGATAGTATCAGTTTATGGACCAGCCGGTTCCACATAATTGAACCAAATAAAATACGTGGCAGTGCTAGAAAGGCGCCTGCTAGTGCTGCAGTAAGCTACAATAAGTTAAGAAGTGGTTTCCTGGCAGCAATTTTATTTCTCAGCGGGATGGCGCTCCATGCCGTAGTGGTAAGATCTCGATCCAATGCTTTAGAGACAACAAAATTAAGGCATTAAAATAGAGACATCCTCAAACATGAGATTCATTCAGAACCAACCAACAAGCCACTAACCACAAAATGATAGCTGATGGAACTGCTGATCAAGGTCTTGTTTTACAGCGAAAAGATAACTAGGTTTTGCAATACCCATAGTGAAAGCATGCCTGACAGGATCAAAGCTTTAAAAGCTTCCAAGAGAAGGAAAAATAAATACTGAACTACTTCAGCATGTGGTGAAAACGTTTCTAAAGTTGCATTGTTGGTGTCATAACGTTTTTTAAGTTGTTTTGTTAGTTTTATTGACCTTGTGAATAAAAACCACGTTTTTTTCATGGAAAAACAAAAAATACATAATAATTTTTCTAGTACTGTATGATTGTACTAACATTTCTTCCGCAAAAAGCCCACAATTGCAAAGTATGCTTTGAATGTGGCTCTGTTTGACTAGACCAGGCGACCACAACCACAACATACTTGGAGTATGTTTCCATTTGACAACCTAATAGCGGCCAGCCACTGGGCCGCTGCCTGCTACTATTTCCAATGTCTATTTTTCTGCAGTGACAACAACCAAGACAATATGACGAAGAAGACCGGACATACGGACCACACTGCAAGTGTCGTTAACTGCCGTCACGTCTAGATGGGACCAGTGGTGGACTTAGGGCTGGGAGGTCCGAGGCAAGACTGAAAAAGGGAACCCTCTGATAATGTCATCATACTCAGCCAACCGGTACAAGACCTCGTGGTCAAGCCTAGGACGGGTATATGCGGGCCACGGTGTTATCCACGTCCGTATGACGCAGTAAGGGTTATGGTTAGGGGATGGGTCAGAGCTAGTTTCAATGTTAAAAGTTTCGAATGGCGGTTAGGTTTAGTGTTTGTTTTCTTGGCAAATTTGGGGGGAAATCTTCGGCGAGCTCTGTGTAAAGTTTGTAAAAACATACCAGTGTTCGTTGACGAAAAATGCCGTATTTAAACAAAGCAACTTAGACTGCAATTAGCTCCTTCTTTTTCTTTTGAGCGAGTTGTTGAAACCACTGCTTGGCCGCACTAGATCTCGAGGCAGGTGTTGCGCAACCATTCGATTGTCTCATCGTCCAGAACCGTCAGACTATACAGTCAATCGGGAGATCGATTGAGTGGACATTGGAGGGCAACATGGTCGACGGTTTGTTCTTCTGAGCCACACTTACAGGCCGCAGAGGAGGACATACTACATTTGTACAGGGAGTAGCGGAAACGTCCGACACTTGTGCGGAGGCGGTTAAGCCGGACCCACGCTTTTCGTGGAAGGGTCATTCCGGGGGTTGGGTGCCGATGTCGGCGATGAAAATGCGGAGTCTTATGGGGCCGTCCGTCCACTCCGCATTCCATTGGTGATCCGCCCACTGCGCCGCATGTATGTTGTTGTTGTCAGATAAACTAATGAGATGTTGTGCGACGGGTACAAATGGGTGTCTCGATTTGAGGCGCCAGGCGTTTGCACTTGATGGACGGGTGAGCGCTGATTGGAGCAGATGTCCAAGCTCCAGGGCACGGCGTGTTAGAGACGGTTTGGCTCCAATGCCACGAAGCTCAGCAGGTTGGATGCCTGAGAGGATTGGAAAGTTGTCCGCTGGTGTAGGACACTGGCACTCAGTCACAATTCTCAAGGCGTCGTTAATGGCAGGGTCGATGAGGCGGGTATGTGCACTGCGGCACCAGACAGACACGCAGTACTCTGTAGTTGAATGCATCAGGGCTAGGGTGGCCATTCGTAGAGTTGTTGCTCCATTACCCCAGCCGGAGTCACCAATCTGCATCAGGAGTGCGCGACACGTGATGTCAGCTTCTTGCGAAGTGACTCAAGGTGGCGGCGATACGTGAGCGACCTGTCCAACGTTACTCCGAGGTATTTGGGCTCGGAGGAGAAGGGCAGGGTTTCGTTGTTTGCATTTGACTTTAAACTCACGTTTAGCTTCCTTGTTGTTAAGTTGGAAGGCTGCCGACACCGTTTTTGTAGTAATGAGCTTCAGCTTCAAATTCTGAAGGCATTCACTTACGGTTATCATGTCCTTGCTTAGCAGCCGTACCACTGCCTGCCAGTCTCCATCAGCATGCAAGATTGCTAGGTCGTCAGCATATGCATACTTTCTGGAGACGGTGGTTGGCATGTCAGAGATGTAGATGGTGAAGAGAAGGGGCGCCAGCCGCCAGGAGAGATCCCTGTGGTACGCCGTTCTTGAGGCGTCGTAACCTGGTTCTTTTGCTGTTTGCAGTAGTAAGGGTGAAGCTGCGATTGCTAACCACCATGATATTGCGAATCATGTGTCGGTCAGACAGCGATTGCATCAGCTTGCAGGTAAGGCCACAGTACCATACAGTGTCATAGATTGCTGTGAGGTCGACAAACACAGCTCCGGCCTCCTTTTTAGCCGAAAAACTATCCTTGATGTTTTATGTCAGCAGGGGGGCTTGATCTG
>JGI24021J15306_10007715_pt1 | contig 13138 bp, 8 predicted proteins | sample Ectturendosymbi1_FD_15306 | JGI IMG/M metagenome (IMG submission 15306) | reverse complement strand
CTGTAATCTGTTTGTGAACTGAATGTTTAACTTTTACCATTGGAAAAACATGTCTATAGTTATGTCGTGAAATTTGTACCTAGGATAGATACTGCATTTAAAGCCTTTTGCTTCATATCTTGTATTTTGCCTTTAACTGCTGGCCTCTGTTTTCGTCTGCTGTTAAGTAGTTGCAACTTTGTTCAGAACCACGCTAGGCGGCTAGCATTATATCTACAAAGATAAAGAATAAAGTCATATTGTGAAAAACGTGTTTATTCTATCAGTTTCAAACTATGATATAGTTGTCAGCAAAACTGCGCAGGACCTTTGGAAAGATTTCTCTGGCAAGTTACAAAATGGCAGAAGTATACGGAATGAATTTTCGTGTGTAAACGCTTCGTTACATTTGCAAAGCTATGAGTTAGCCGGTTTCTTTTTTGTTTCAAACAATTTTTCTCTTCGTCTCCAAATTTTGGGCTTCGAATCACTAAACAGCTTTTCAGAAGCATGGTTTTGGCATGCTTTCAAAACCCAAAGCTTGTCAACCTACTTCCTTCTCAGTCATCTTTTAAAATGTACAACATGGGAGTCACAAATCAACCAGTCAATAAAGCGTTAAAGTGCGACAAGCTAGTACTGGTTGTACCTACACATGTTCTGTCTTAAAAGTTTCACTTTTGCACATGATTCGTTGTCAAACTTTCTCATTTGCACAACGTCCTCTTGTGGTTTGCCACTCAAAATTTCATATTTGTTTCTATAGACACCGGTGCAAAAATTTGGTGAAAAGATTGTCCACTTCAGGAAGGCCACAAAAATGAAGTGTTCGACCATTTCAAATGAAACCGTTCGGCTCTTTTGTTTGACCCCCAACAGAAATTGTGCTGTAAAGTCAACGTGAAACTTATTCAGTTGTTTTCTCACAAACCAGCGGTTATCGCCGCAGCTGCGTATTCAAGGGTAGTTCTCCAAAATTTTACAAATATTAATCAATTTGAAACGCAGGATTNGTTTTTATATGATTAGTCTTTTGCATTAGTTGCTCATACACGTTTCTGAAAATCCTCAATTCGCTTTTCAANTGCGTCAAAAATTCCGCAAAGCCATTACAGCAAGTGATCTAGCACATATTTAAAGCATATTGAAATGTGTGGAAGTCCTCTTAAGAAAATATTAGAACATAATCGTATCCAATTTTAGACGTTATTAGCGATATGGGACACACTTTAGATCTTAATATGCATTTGCTCTTGAAATTAACATCGCCATTAATCCACTTGCGCTATGTTTCAAAAACAGATTCAAGTCTGCACAATCTACAGAATTGTATAAAACATATTTTAAAGCAAACGCTACAGTGAAAACACTTTTCTAAAAATCGTAAACGATTTGGGTTCATCATCTTCCTAGAGCCAAAATAAGGACTAATTACTTTTTTGATATATTGAAAACCTATAATATATTAATGTTTCGAATGCAATCAGTCTATGACAACAACTAAATGGTAATGCCCGGAAAGTCACTAAATTATTTTTAATAATTAAAATACTGTATTGCAAGTAATAAATATATATATTTTATTTTGGTGTTTTTTGGGCTTTGCAAAGCCTTGGATGCTTCTCCTTCGTAGGCAGGCTTCAGCGAAAACGAAAACGGTCCGATCAAAACCACTCGTTTACGCAAACAGCAGAAGCAAAACATACCTTTCTTGTAGCAAGCGATCGTGTTGTTTGCTTGAGCATCATTATAGCAGCATCCCCTGAGAAAAAGTTAATTGTTAAAGTAAAACAAACGAAAGCACTCGTTTTAGTCCAGCGATTGTCAAGAACGAATCAAACCAAGTACCCACACTTGTAAGCATAAGTTTCGGTTGGTGCCCTTTTACTTTCTCCGAAGATTTGGGCAACTGGCAACTCTGAAGTAGGAAAAAGTATAGCAAGTAAAAAATTCGTTTGTACACTTTTATAGAGCAGTATGCGGTGTATAGCGTGGAACCACACAGAGCCCAAATATTCAACCTTTTTGGTTAAATCAACGGAAATGCGTTCATCCAGAAACATGAACAAATCGAACAGTGCTTTTAGTTGTTTCATTTGGTAGTTGGAAATTGATGTCTTAGCATAACGCTATGTTTCCGCATACAATGCAGAATAGGAATAATTTGCTTCCAGAAGCCAGAGAAACGTCTGTTGCAGCCTGCCTACCTGCCTAAAGGCGAAAAAAACTCGAAATGCATTCAAGCAGGTTTTGGTAAACGATGCAAGATTGAATAATGTCCAAGTGAAGACACTTTACACGCACGATAGTTTTCAATGTTTTATTTTCATTACCATGAATTCTGAAAACGTTTGGCACATCCGCCAATTATCAACTCCAGCATTTTTTCAGAAAGTTTAGTTTCTCCTTGCAGCGCGATGGAGTCCAAAAAAAACACCCAAATCACTGAATTTTGAAAACCACCGGCAAACGTTTTATCGCTAACATTTTTGTAATGACTTTTTTCCACCAGCAGTCAGAGCCTGCATTACAAGAAGTGATTTTTGCTTATTCTAACACCCTTCAGCAACCACAATAAGCCCATCTACAAACAAAGATTCTTCTTGTAAGTGGTGGGAGGTATTTATACATTTTCTTGAGAGCTAGTCGTAACAATTTTGAAATCATGGATGAAAATTATTTACCTCAACCAGAAAAAATGAAATGATGAAAGAAGTTCTTTCCTTTTTGTTTTTTACAACATTTGTAGCAGCACCTGCATTTTGCAACAAATTTTTGTGTTTTAAACCAAAAGGGACTTACAAATTTTCGCAAGCATTTTTGCTGAGACTGGCCGACACTCCCCCACAACGTTGCTGGTCATCTTTTGGAACGATACACGTCACTCTGGCGCTTTCAACGATGGACAGAACAAGAAACAGGAACTGGTAAAAGCTGCAGGTCGACCAATTCACCGACATCCTTATTTCGTTCAGTTCAGGTAATAAGTCAATGATTCCGACATTGCTTCACAATCAATATATAAACAGGTAAACTTTTTCTTGCCATTTCGAAATGTTTCTGTTTTTACTTTCGCATTTTTCCTTCAAGCCAACCACTATTTTAAGCACAAAATGGGGCTAAGTAGTAATTAGGCGAGTTTTGCCGTCACGACGTGTCTATGCACCAGGTAAACAAAATCTACTTAAGCCTGGAAGTTAAAGCAATTTCTCAATTCTACACTTCTTAATTTCATTTTCGCTTTGCGTATTCTACATCAATCACAAATTCTATACACAAACTGCCAACTTATAATGTGAGATAAACCACTACGCGCGCGGCCTTAATCCCCCAAAAAAATTTTGGAGACTTGATTTTTTAGAAGTAAATTTGAAAAGTTTGTTATAAGAAAACGTTGATACAGAGGCTGGTGTAAAACGAGACTGAGAATACAGAGACTGGTGATTAATTTCACTTGACTGTCACACTCAAACGTTGGGAGATTTGAACATCTCAAATTGCTGTAGCAAAGAATGCAATCATTTGATTCTCTTTTTCTTATGCAAGGAACCAATGTAAGGATCGGAGTGATAGAAAGGAAAGATTTTGGTTCACGCACTAGGTTGCAAGCAGTAGATGGTACGACGTATTGCTAAGGTGAACGTTCTGGGCAAGATGTAGCCAAAAACCTTTTCAAACATAAACGTTTAAAGCAGTGGCCTTCAACGGGGGCGAAATCCCCCCTGGGGGCGATTTTGTCATTTAACAGATCTGGGGGGACGATTTCAGTTTCCAGGGTGGCGATTCTGCAGGTAGAATATACTAAAACTCTGAACTGATTCTAACAATAAAAACTACATTTGCCACTTTGGAACCAAATCATTTGATGAACTTTCAACTCCGTTGTTCCTGATGAATATCATAAAGCACAATAAAAAGGACTACTGGTGATGTAACAATCAAACCAACATTCTCCTGTGTAATGCTTCACTGCACTAAGCTATAAATATGCAAGGCCATGGAAAGTGTTACAGGTTGGGAGCCAAGCACTGCGGATCTGACGAAGTTCCAGGTGTATTGTTAAGCTCTAATATTTAAAATATGATAACATAGTGGTGAAACAGTTGCAATAAGTAGCTTGGTAGTTTGCTAACCCAGTCTTTGCATGAGCAGCATCAAATATGGGATATCAATTAATACCATTTGGAAGCATGTATGCATATCAACATGTGCGGAATTTTGGATTTTTCTCGTAAGCAGTAGTATGCATTAGTTCGTTTTATTATACTTGCGTTGGTTGAGAGCGACCAATACTGATGCACCTATCAGAAAATATCTAATCGGCCTAACTTCATTTTTTAAAGAGGAGAACTTCAGTTTCTTTAAAGTTACTAAAAATGGTTCAACAATAATAAAACTGCCAGCACTAAATCTTTGCATCGACTACCGCAGCGGTCGGGAACATTAGTCAAAAGTTGCCAACCTGATTATTTTTTGCCATGAACTGTCACAAATTCCTCCAATTGTATATCATTAGTAAAATTGCCTTGAAGTGCGACATGTGGTCTTAGGTAGAGCATTGCCAAACCATTGTTTCATAGGCAAAGCACGTCATAGTTCGTTACTAACTGTTTTATAAACTTTAGTTCATTATTTGAGTAAAACAGTGGAACTAAGTGTATTCTATTGAAAAAAACGTGGAAAATGCCTGTTGTATAGACAATTTACGTAGCAATTAATGGCTAGCAAAATGACTTACAGTTAGCCATAAGTTGTAAATCACACTTGTCGTGTTTTTCAGTCTGTTCGAGCGTTTTACTGTGCTTGTGGATATGGCTGTACTGTGTAACTGTCTTCACATGACTAATGACAGGGTATACGTGTACGGTAGGCTAGAAAAGGGAAATTTTAGAGTAGTGTGCAGATCCAACTAACGTCATCTTGGCTAAACTAAGAATTCCAAAAAATCGCTTTCGCCACCTGTAGTTTGAGGTTTAATTGCTAAGAAGTCATTCTGTTGTGGAGAAAACGCCGAAAGTTGGCTTGCGAAGAAAGTGACTGAGTGAAGTGCTTTGTGCCAGTTAACTATCGTAAGCGAATGCGGTTCCACATCCAGAAATTTTTCGTCAACTTCACAAGCGATGATGAAGTCCGTGCCATATTTTATTAACCCGAATGGTCAGACTTTTGGATCAAGTGCAGCGAGCGTTTTGCAGAGGTTTGGGGAAAAGTTAAGCTATTATTACTACTGGAGTTTCCCACGACGTATGTTGCTGAGCAAGCTTTCAGCCAAGTACTGCATACGCGTAATAAATACCACAATCGTCTTCACATGAACAATACCGAGGGAAACGCCATACGACTCAAGCTGACTAACTTGCAACCTGCTTCGAAAAAACGTACAGATAAAAAACCAAGGAAAAGGTTCGCAACAGTTGGAATCAACTATTTTTTGGAAATGAATAACATTTTTTTCTGCAAATGCAATTACATTCATTTTGTTTGTTCGTTTTTTTTTCGTGCTAGTTACTGTAGATTGCCCGTTTATATTTCATTACCATTTGATTAATATCGAAATAAAATAATATTTTGGACAACACTAAAATCATAAGCGGGGCATAGGTGTAGCCAGGGGGGCCAAAGGGGGGGCCAAAGGGGTCATACCCTCCCCCAAATGTTTGGAAATTATAGTCATTTTGTGCTTTGAGAAGCGGTATCCCAAACAAAGTAGTGTTTTTTGCTTAAAATCAAACATTTTGACCTCCCACATTTTTTGTCCCCCCCCAACTTTTGTGCTGGCTACGCTACTGAAGTGGGGGGAGATTTTTGAGCAAAGTGCCTATAGGGGGGGTTATTCAACGAAAAAGGTTGAAGACCACTGGTTTAAAGCATTCGCAAATGGAACGATGTGAAATGCAATGCAACGGAGCGGCTAAAGCCTACTTATATACCCATATGTGGTGGACAGAACACTTTCTGCAGAACTAGAAATATGTATAAGAAATGTCTTTGAAGTTAATTGGAAAAAAGATGCTTTTTTAACTCTCGGTGTCCTGAATAGCTTCCATTCACTTACTATTGTTTGCAAGATTCTTAAACTTGGTCTTAAGTTAATCATTGATTTAAACATTTGAGCTTGCACCGCTTTTTAGGACAAAACGGCCACAACACTATTCTGCTTTGCGTCAGGGTCGAATAAAAGGCGGGTTTTGCAGGAACGTTCCACCAGTTTAAACAAAATACGGGTATTTTTCTTGAAACCTGACAAAAATTTCTTAAGTTTGTGGAAATACTTTTGTGTAATTTTATAACCATCTCCAAACTATCTCTCCATGTACCACATCTGCAACCATTTTCCAAACAAGTTCACACAACAAAAATTAAAAATCTCTTTCCCTATAACAGTTCTTAAAATTTCCTCAGTCTATAAATCCTGGACATTTTTAGTGTAAACATTCTTTAGTATAAATAAAGACAAAAACGTGCTGCAGATAGTGCGGCATGTTTCCCTTGTAACTGATCATTACGTCATGACCTGCTCATTATTGATGCAGATGAACTTTTTGTTGTCATAAACTGGTCTTGAATAAGGTCCATACATTGAGTCTTTTCAGTGAACGTTTTTTGCCTCAGCAAGAGGATGTTGAAATAACAAAGCTCAATCCTTGCAAACGCGCTATTGTAGTCTGAAAACTGTGGCAATCATCCCGTCACCCATTGCCTAGAAACGTTGATGTAAAGTTCTCAAGTGATTCCATATGTTTTTATGAGTCTGTTTATTAGTAGCTTTTCGGAATTTTATACATGCTGTGGTATTTTTTCGAAGCTGATTGAAGCTATAAACTACACTTCACACACCCAACATTTGAAATTACTTTTTGAAACACTAAAACTTAATTTTTCTTATTCACTTTTTCCCTTGTATTAATGAAATATTATTTGAAAAAGCAGTATTCGAGCGTAGTTGGTTAATTTNAAAGACGGGAAAATGAACANTAAATATGCTGATTTTTTTATATTACTTAGTTAATGGCAATCGACATCAAGAACGCCAATTTAGCTCTTTTCACATTCGTTACTTTCTCTTCACTTTGGAGATCTCGTGGAAGGATCGTGCGCCCCNTACAGGCACAAACCTCGACGTTAAAGTCCTGGAGTTAACCTTCGATGAAACACTTTTGTCATTNACACGAACTGTTCAAAGTTGAGCAGTCATTTAATTTCAAAGCTATACGAAGTTTACATTTCTATTTATGTCCATGATGGCAGNAAAAACAAACCTAATGAATTGTTTAAAAGCAGTTTGTGCAGCAATGGAATGGGTTCTGTGAAATATATATCGCAACAGCAAAGTTGAGGTCTTTTCTTGAAAATAAAAGTAACCTATTAGTTGCAAGAAAGATTAAAAAAGAGTTTAAAAATTAATTATGTCGTTCTATTCACGCAACGAACATTCTCCATCCTGACCTGTTTTGCGCAGTTTAAACAACTGTTAAAAGAAGTATTTAATACATGCGGCGCAGAAGTGTCTTTACACTAAAAAATATCACAGGATTTACAGACTGAAAATGTTTTAAGAACTGTTATAGGGAAACATATTTTTAATTTTTGTTTTATGAACATGGTTGGGAAATGATTGCATACCTGTTAAATGGTGAGGAGACGTGGAGATGATTATAAAATTACACAATTTTTCAGGTGCCAGAGTCACAGGAAACCGGCTTTTGTTAATCTTTAACTCTTCCTCTAACCACAAGAGTAGAAAAAAATCATTTTGCTTCGTTGGTTTCTTTATGCACTTTATGGGCCAAGGAAATGCAAAAAACAGAAATACGAAACAAGCTCTATTAAAAATGATCTTTTAACTTAAAAAAAAAATTTAGTGTTTTTCCGGTTTTCCTTCGTTTATTTCTATGATGTCAGCATATAGAATGTGTGAAAATTTCTCTGTACCTCCACGTATATCGTCATTCTAAATGTACTTATCAAAATCTTTTTAAAACTTTGTTTTTGATTTAAAAGTTTTTAGTCGATTTTTTTATCCGTTCAAATTTTATTTGATATGCTATCGTGGCTATTAGGTAAAGGCTCAGAAAGCCTTTTACTTCTCCACTAACGCTTGATCAGAGGCGAGTTTTATTCTGAATAACGTCACAAGCATTTACGCTGATTTTAATGAAAGCATGCACGAAGTCATTCATCAAGACTGTCATTCGTGCTGGAATATTTTCCTAAATGGCAGTTGTTACCAAGTTCGAACCCTGTCACGAAGCTATAATCAGTCTCTGTTTACACTCAAACATTCTTACGTGGGTAAATCTCCTAATGTCTATCGGCACTCCTTTACTTTTTCTTTTCCTCTTTCCAACAACAAATTTAAATGATGATTTGAAAACGTCTTCTCCTCAATTATTGACTAAATTTTTGTCAGCTTGTTATCGTTTGTTATGGCTTCGCCGATATAATGAAACTGGTTTGAATAACTCAAGTTCAGTTGCAAGCGAAATCCAGCTTGCTCGAAGTCTGGTTTATTTTCTTATGTACGATGAGAGAATTTGTGAGAGTAATACGCTCGTGTGTATCTCTGTGTTCGCGTTTGAAGTCATTCGGAAGCATATTTAGTAACAAACTACTGCACGGTCGGGTTGGTTCATCCCTCAGCAAGGTTTTGGGATACAAAGAATTCCCACGAATATAAGCTTCGTATCTTGTCATTGCAAAACAAGTTCGTGTTGAGAATATTGCGAAAGCTTCGAAACCTCTTGCTGGTCAACATGCCCGCTTCAGACCCAGAATACCTGGACCGGAACGAAACTAGCTGGAACTGGTATGATAGGCTAGCTGAAGTCGACAAAATCGATTGACTGGCAGTGTGTCGACACCTTGGGCATGAAAAACATAGCAGCTCCATAATCATACTACTAATAATCGTTGCACATTTTATTGTAGCTGCATCAATGTCATCCGTTTTGTATTTGACAGCAACACATCATTTATGTGAAAACTTTATTTCCATGTGCACAAGCGTGTTTTCACTTCCGTTTGAGACAGAAATCCAGCGAATGTTCTTAATTTCAGTGTTCGAGAACTTTCTCTGCTTACGTCGTTTGTGTTTGCGCAACGCAAGGCAACCCCAACACAAGAAAAAGTTCAGCCAGTGTGCATTTCTCAATAAACCCTTGCGAAATGTAGTTTTCGTTGTTGTGGGCAGTTTGTAGTCACATTTTCGAATTCAAAAACGCGGAGAACTGCGTCACCGTAAATTGACATTTGAACTCTGAGAGTTCTTAGAAATCCGCTAAAAGTTGTTCAGTTTCGGAAAACTCTAAATTGGAACGAAATTGTGCCAAATGCTACCCAAACATTTCGATTATAAATTGAGAGATAAACGTCTCGCTTACTGGGGTTTGCCCAGAATTTAGGACTAAAAGAAGTTCTGCCCAATTTTACAAGGAATTAGGACTTCGAGAAATGTCGGATGAACACCAAAAATAAGGACAGAGTCCTTGACAATTTTTTCGCTCTGAAAGACTTCGCGTCTTTCTTGTATAACACTCTTTGCATTTTCGCACCTGTAATGTTTTAGGGACAATTTATTCGCTGAATAGCAAGAAAAAGCTTGGAAAAAACAAAATTAAGCACGATAGGAAGGTGGTCTCTATTGGACTTTAACAATACGTATCACGGAAAATTCGTTTGTATGACCTCGAACCTGCTGCTAGCGGCCAAAGGTTCATAACCTGAAACGTTGTTAGGTTGTCTAAAATGCGATACCTGGGTAACCGCAACAGGAACGGTGTCATGATTTACGAAACGTACGAAATTAGTGGAAAAGAAAATGTGTGGTCATTAAATCCGAACTAAGCAAGCACGACGCTACAGTGCCTCAGACACATACCCATTAAGCGTGTAGAAAATTTGTAACGAAAACTCATAAAATCAGCAAAAATAAGGCCCGTAACCATGGCTTGGGAGACTATGGGGATCAAAGAGTTTTCTGAGAGGGGCCCAAATTTTTTAAACTATGTCCAACACTTTTTTCCAGAGAGGCGAAAATTTTTCTACGGGGTGATTCGCCCTCCTGTGCCCCGCTGATTATGGGCCTGGCAAAAATAGTCGACGTTTCGTAGTTATACTTGCCGCTTCTTGAGTGTTTGCGACTGCTCAGCAATCACCTGAAAACATAAAAACAAACATATCGCAACTATTGCTTTGTAACCGATTTGAATAAAATTTCAATACAGTAGATGACATGTAAAATTTTTTTTTTTTTTTCAACCAATTGAATCAGGTAATATATCTATGCGATCATGGCCGCAACCAGCGAAAACTTTCGGGGGCGGGCAGAAGTCACGTTTGGCAACGATTATGACGCCATCCATGTGATTGTCAACCATAATTCGACCATTTTGCTACGACCAGTTTACCAACAGTGGTGGAGGAAACTTTTTCAAAGTGGGCGCCACAAGTGCACGACAAAAAAACATGGAAAACTAACAATGGACCGAATACTGACTGTATTCAAGCAAAATTCGAAATGTAAACGTGGGGCCGCCCAGGTTCCCCAGAAAAAAGTGGCGGCCCCAGTTTCCTGCGACCCCAGTTCCGCCACCCCTGCTTATCAATCAGAAGAGAGGAAATGATGTTAAATTCAGAAAAGCGTACGCTCCTGCATGATTGTTACCAATCCCACATGCTGTTTCACTAAAAGCTTAAAAGCTTTTTGTTAATATTTTAGCAGTAGTTTTTTTGAAGTTTTCAGATGTAAAACCAATAAATCGAAAAATATTGATTGCAGTATCCGTTCAGACATTTCCTTTGATAATTTTCTCTGGTTCTAGGGACCCGATTTTCAATTCTAGAGACTCGAATCGGGTCCCTAAAACACACTAAAANCCTGGTTTATTACATCACAAACGCTTTCGCTCTATTGCACATANGCCTCATCAGGTACAGCAGTATCTGAAAACATTGAATATATTTGGATAAAATTTTCCATAATAAAAATATTCGCACNGCTTCACACCTAACAGACATATTTNAGATTTCTACCAAACGTTATGTCGCTGTAAACTTCGGTCTTCAGATACTTGGTGATGTCTTGCTAGATGAATGTTGCAAGATTCCTTNGTGATGAGATACACGGTACTGTTGTGACTGGAGAAGTTGATTCTTTTATGCACATTATAAACAAAGACACCGAAAAAATTGCTTTTGGTACATCCGACATCAGTGCGAAAACACAGTGCAATATCATCAAATCAGGAATGGTTGATGCTTACCATTATTTATCTACTTCTTTGCGAGTAATTCTAACGATCTGTGTATCCACTAGTAGTGGAGAACGAAGCTTATCCAAGCTGAAATTGATCAAAGACTTTGTAAAGTCTCGCATGAGCCAACAGCGTTTCAATCTTTTGGAACTTGTGTGCACAGAGGCTGAAGTGAGTGGTGAACTTGCTTATAACTTGCTCACAGGCGACATTGCCAAACAGTAAGCCAGAATTGATAGCTTTATGTAGTTTAATTTCTTGGGTGATTTTTGTATTGTCAGTTTTTCGTTATCAATTGTCAGCGTTTAGATTAATTTTTGTGCCATGTGTAATCTTTTGCATTTCTTGTTACGTTAGTCATACTGTAGTCTGTACAGACAACATCATAGAAAATACCGCTAAAATTAAAATGAATTGCCATTGCGTCATTGAGACCTCACAGAACTTACCTAGGTACCCTCGACCCCTCAAGCCCAAAGCCATCACTGATTGCACTACTGCATATTTTCTTTTCAANCTACGAATTGCAAATAACCATATATTTTCGAAATGAATCTGAAAGTGNTCAGAGATGTTATAAACTCTCATAAGTGGCGGTTTTCTTCGAAGNCAAAATTGTCTTAAGAGGGCGAAGCCCTTTTCCGTGAAGGAGATTTTAAATTATCACAAATAGTTTTACACAAATATTTTCTTTGAATCGTACAGCGTCGTTGAGTAAACCTCTACCGTTTCCCAAAGATCTTCGTAACAGTGCTGAGGGCACGCCGCGCATGCAGCTGCTAAATTTTTTATAATTGTTGAAAAAACTGCTATTAAATCAGTGACGAAACAACTAGTGTTAATATTCAAAATGATAAGGTACCAAATCATGCTCTCTCTTTCAGTTCTTTGTTGCTGATGTGCAATGTATTTGCTTGAAAAGCAATGCAATTTGACCAGAATCGTTTACAGCACCGTTATCAGTTGTTATTATTTTCATTATCTTTTTGTAACCATTGGAAACTAGCAATCAGTCATGAAGCTGACTAGGCTTACATTTAAATAAGACTTTTATTTGAATAGTCTTCTATTTTATTAGATTTCCATTTCAAAAAGATTCTGTTTGAATGCGATTTCTGGACTGAGTGTTACGTGAAATCGATTTCCTCTTAAGAAATTGCCGTTAGATTCATCTGCGTCACCTTTGTGGAGACTAATCAGATTGTTAGACTCTTGTTGAATAGACTTCAATAAGGTAAAACTGCAACAGCTAAGGCACGATAAAATGCAAAATAAGTACATTTTAAAGCTTGCGTTTTGAGCCTGAACAAAACTGGCAACAAGCGCGTATGCCAGTGGTAGAACCAGCGACTGAGATACCTCGAACTGCAACTGCAGCTACTGTATTTGACGTTGGTGATTCTGTGAACACGCATAGGATATTCTTTGACCACAGGTAAAGAAGGCTGTGTGACCACACATGGGACATTCTATGGCCATATAAATCGTACGTTTCTAACAATGAATCAGTTTCACTTTGATGCAGTTTCTTAAGTTAAAATCTTACTCAAGCAGAGCATTCGGAAAGAAAATATAGAAATGTCTTTTCATGCAGATGATTTTTCGTTTCAGTTGGCTCACACTCTTTCAATAACGTCATGCATTGTATTAAATGATAACTAATTAACAAACAGCAAACTAAAGGGTAACCAGGGGCGGATCCCGAGGGGGGCGATTGGGGCGATCCATCCCCTAAAACGTACGAAAATATCTGTATTCACCATAGTTTTGCAAAATTCGGGAAACAACATTCGCAATCAGTGGTGTGTTTAAGGGGAGGCGAGCGAGGCACTTGCTTCGGGCCTCCCCTTTTTGGCCCCCCCCCTTGAGGTGTTACACGTGTAAATTTTCCTTATTTTCGATGAAAA
>JGI24021J15306_10007714_pt1 | contig 13139 bp, 4 predicted proteins | sample Ectturendosymbi1_FD_15306 | JGI IMG/M metagenome (IMG submission 15306) | reverse complement strand
CCCAACACCACAGAACTCCCCAACTTCTTTTTGTTAAGTGTAATGTTAGTTTTTTTTTCAAGTATCAATGTCAGTAAGTTAATCACATGGTAGAATAGCAGGAATGGTGCAGATAGAGTGATCGCAAGATCTTTCGCTGTGCCATTGCTAAGAACATGGCCGATCCTCAAATTGTTGTACATGTTTTGAATGCTATTTGTTTGGTCGTGAAATTGTCATATAGTTACGATACAATGCATATGCGACCCCATTACCTGCTGCAGGGGGGCATAATGCTCAAGACTGTCCAACTTGCTGATTAAATAGTAGAATTTTAGGCTAAGCCACTCGTTTTCAAATCAGTGTTTCTTTATTTCCGGGTGATGATTTAATCTTCAATTTACACCATACAGCTGCATGTTTGCATGTCGAGTGCGTTACACTTTTTAAGAAATAGTTAGAATGCAAAAAATCCTTGTCCCTTGATTTATTTTTCACGTTACAATTCACTAAATTTTTAGCATTACAAAGGTCTTGTACTGTAATACACAATGCGTTCTTTTCATTTTTTAGAATATCTTACCAGGGTGTTTTTTAAAGGAAAATGTTAGGTACCCGGTATTGATTTCTAGGGACCTGATTTCTCTGATTCTAGGGACCCGATTTTCTCTGATTCTTGTTACCCGATGATAATTTTTGCTGATTCCAGGAACCCGATTTTCAATTCTAGGGACCGAATTCGGGTCCCTAAAACACCTTAAAAAACCCCTGATCTTACGATCTATGACGACATACTCGAAAAAAACACAAAATACGAAAAAAACCTGATGACTGATGCTGCGTTAAAATATTTTATATTGTTTGTTGACATCATTCGACCCGGGTCGCTGTGATGGTATTCCCCCCCAAGGCACTTCCGGTGTGATTGATGGTATGGGTGGGTTCAAAATATCTGCGAAATTCACAGTATTAAGAGAACGGAGAGATAGCAGCTACTATGGTTCGGACACGTGACCAGAATGCCCCAGGAAAGATTGGCGAGACGAGTCCAGCTGGATACACCCACTTGAAAGCAACCCAGAGGTCGGCCAAGGTCCTGGTGGAAAAAGTACGTCTCTGACCTGGCCTGGTCCCGTACTGGTGTGGAGCCAGTGGAACTATAGTAGATTGCTGAGAAACGTGAGGTATTGGAGTCCTTCTAGAGGGCTCCTCCCCCGCGACCCGCCCGAGAGAAAAAGTGGATGTCAAAATCCAAAGCTGTAGCTAAAGAAACAAAGTTGATTTAGATTGGTAACAATTTTGAGATTGCCATGGGCTTGGAGAATTCAGGTTGCTGTTGTTGTTCAGTAGTATGCATTTTTTCTACACCTAACCTGTTTTAAGTGCTGACTGTTTGTGATAGATTTTGAGCGGTTAACCTTCAGTGCATACAAGAGATAGGCTACTGCCCAGCAAGTATGGATGCTGATTCCCTACAGCTGTTTTCTGCGTATGTTTTATTTTCGTTGTGATGAGTTTGAGCACATTATATTTTAGAACAAGGATCCGATATAGACGACGTATGCTGCTTAAAAATAAAAAAATCTACGATGCCTACATTGCTGCCCGGATGGTTGAAATCACAAAATCACCAGCAGGTGATTCCCCACTCTTGACCTGACCAAGTCAAGGGTTGAAGTATCAAAAAATAAATCTGTTTTTTTTCTGTGCAATGCTAAATTAAGTCAGAATTACTGCTTTCTTTACTTCAAAACTCAGTTGTCATTATTCATCTGCCTGAACGTCTATTCTGTGGCTCAAACTATTGCAAATTGTTGCTCGGAGGCAACCTTGTCTGAGCAAATGTTAACTTCAGTGAGAAAATAAACATGAATATGCGATAAAGCCGTTTCAAGGGTCGGGAAACGAAACAACAAGACGTATACTGACTGTATGGCGCTGACTCAACTCGGTATTCGGACATGTGATTGGCCGATACTTCTCATAAACACTGTTTGTATGTACTGAGTGGAAGCGTTTGAGTAGCGTAAGAATTGAAGTGCTGGAATCATTGTTACATGCAACAATGTTTGTGGAGTAGAAGGTGTTTTGGAGCGCTGAAATATCACTACATAAATACAAACCAGCGTATGAATAAAGATAATGAAATCCCCTGCTTACTGCCCAGTATCTCTAGGCGCACCACTCAATGCTACCTGCAACCAGTGACCGTCTTAGTATCTGCAAATGGTTTGCAAGAAAGGGAGCTTTATTTATTTATTTGATAAGTTTAGAAGAGACTCACATTATATAATTCAACAACCCGACTCGGTGATGCTCATGTAGTCTACCTGCTTCAATAACTTTGTTCTTAAATGTGCAGTAGACTTGCTGATTGAGAAAATATTACAAAGAAGAACAAGGCACATTGTCAAAAAATGTATGAAGCAAACAGCAAACTCGTACAGAAATACCAAACTACACAATAGATATAGCTTACCAGTGATTCAACAATCATCTACAATCGCCTTAACGAAGCACTTAAGAAAGCATTTCAACTGTTTGTAACCCGTAATTTTTTGCGATTTCTGTATAGCTCATTCTCACTTGAAGATGTGATTTCATAAAAATTGTCAAGCCATTCATCCATGCATTCGATTTCACGTGACACTACGCATCATCAGTCCTTATTTTAAACTTTTAGAATATATTCCCTATTAAAAAATTGCTGATTTATTCGTTCTTTATCTCACTTGTGGAGAGGGAGTTTTTTGGGGTTCAAAGGATATTGTTGTTTTGACCCTTCTACGTTGTTTTGCTTTTTTGTAGGATGCATTAACCGTAGGTGTAGGAGCAGGCAATTTTTTGGGGGTGCAAAGGATGTTTTACGAGACTTTCCCCAAATTTGCTCGAATAATTTTTTTGCGACAAATTTTCTCCCAATAAATTTTCTGTAGCTGTTGGTACATTATATTTTCCTCTACCATGTTGTCATAGATTTGAAGATATAAAATTTGGTACTTGAAATTTGGTTCTTAAAACCCAACTAAAAAATCTACGCTAGGTTGTGCAAGAACATTGCACAGAAACAGACTGCTGTCAGCACCGGTGTACATTTTGCTATTCCGCGGCATAGGCGTAGCCAGGGGGGCCTAGTGGGCCATGCCCTCCCTCCAAAATTTTTAGAACATATAGTCATTTTGTGCCTTGAGAGACACTATCCCAAGAAATAGTGTTATTCGCCTAAAATCAAACATTTTGGCTCCCCAATCTTTTTGGCCTCCCCCACAGTTTTGGGCTGGCTACTCTAGTGTTTCGCGGTCGGTAACCGTTTTCTCTGAAGAGTGTGATTGCTCCAGTTCATGGAGCCTGTTGTGAATTAATCTTTTCGTAAAAAGTGAACTTTAGTCATCAGAAATTTGCCAAAAAGCTCTGAAAACCTCAACGCTCGACCTTAGATATCAAGCTCTTCTCCATGCTTCTCAACATTACGTCTTCACTCAGTAACTGCAACTGACCTGATTTTTCCCATTTGCTGTCCCAATCCCATTTGCCCTGAAAATTGACCAAGTGCACCTTGATACGCCTTATTTTTGAAAATTTTACACCGCTAAGGGGTTGCTGGAATCCTATACCCTTAATCTCATACGCCTGCGGAGATAATAATGGGCTTTTAAATTTTGTTTTCCCATACTTATTTTATTGAATCACTTTCACGGCATAAGGTAGTTCGCACTAGAAAAACCCTTAAACGCCTTTCATTAAAACAAGAAAAAAGAAAATCATCAAATGTTACTTCAACTTTTCAATCACGGATTGAAAAATAAACGCACTTTGCGGCATTGCTTCATTTTGTACCAAACTCGATCAAAATATTTTCAGATGCATTTTGTGCCATTTAGTTTTTACGTCTTTTTCTGCTGCATAAATTTGCAGCATTGTTTACAACTTATGAGAATTTCCAGTCAAAAATGTGAAGGAAAGTTAATACGTTATCCTTGCACTGTTTATATCGAAGGACAAAGTAAACGCAGCGTTGCATTTCCTTGACACTTTATTCTTCCTCTACTTGGTAGTAATATTCAGTCAGTTTCTAATCTTGTATTAGTAATATTCTGAAAGGGCTTCTACGAGAGAGGCATAGGCGAAGCCAGGTGGTCCAAAGGGGCCATGCCCTCCAAGTTTTTACCATATCTTACCGTTTTGTGCTTTGAGGGGCGGTGTCCCAAACCAAATACTGTTGCTCGCTTAAAGTCAAAATATTTGGCCCCTCAAAAATTTTAGGCTGGCTACGTCACTGGAAAGAGGATGACTACTTGTAGAATACGATGAGGTTTCATCAGCAAGAAGCATTGGCGAAGAGGTGCACGTCGGGCCAACTGGTTTTCGGCACGCCTTTGCTAGTTGAAGGACTAGACTTTGAGCTGTAGCAGATTTTTTTTGCCATATCTTTGAAGCGAAGGAGGTGTGGCCAACACTTCCAGAACCTGAATTCAGTTCATCATAAAGATTTTCGTCAGAACATGACTCTCAGAAACCTGACCAAACCAGCTCAAACGCATTTTGGAGACAACTAAACAAGGATCTACATCCGGTTCGCGGCAAAATGAACCCGTTTCTGATCTTGTCCCTCCGGATGCATCGCATGTGGTCTGATCTTGTCCCTCCGGATGCATCGCATGTGGTAACTGTTCGGCTTTTTCTCTTTCCCCATGTATGTGCGGCACGCTTTGGAGCTGTAGAGTAGGCTTACTTAGTATTCAAGGCCTGCGGATGTTACCCTTTGGCAGCACAAGTTATCGACGCTTTCAATGGTATCAGTACAGGTGGTCGACGGCATGGAAAACTTCAAATGAGATGTTTCCGTATCATCATCATCAGGGCAGAGCATCTCCGCACGAGTTTGTATGTGAGATAGCGCGACCCTGGTAAAGACCTTTCCAGAAACATTCAAAAAGAGATTCCTTCGCAGTTGTTGCAATCGTTTTCACTTTTGTTTTTGCGCAGAGTGGTAATTTGGCTTCCGTCATCTCTATCGGAAAGCAGCTTTCATTCTAGCACTTGCAAAAAATGAACTACAGTATTGGAACACAAGACATCGCACTGGAGCAGTTCGGCAGGATTGTCATCCTTGGTCTGGTGACACAAAGAGAAGTTTTGATAGCAGCGCGAAGTTCAGCAGTTGCTGCAAGTTTGTCCAGATCTTTGAGAGATGTAAGCAGGGGATCCCGGTAATCGTTTTACTTGATACTTGATACAGCGGACAAGGGCCGAGTTTGCTAGAACACTAACTTTGGGATAGACAACGTTTATGTGATATGCATGTTATTGTGCGTATCACACAAACGTAATATTGTTTGCGTTTCGATGACGTCACCATGTTCACTCAACCATAGTGCGACCTTTACGCAGGACCTCTGAGAAAAATTTTACCAGGGGTATGAAAACCGATACTGGCCCCCTACCTTCTGGGTGCTCGTCGAAACTTGTATAGCTTGTTTGTATAGTAATCAGAATATCACAGCTACCATGCTAAGATTTTCAAATATAGCTACCAGCCATGCAGTCGAAGAAAGTGACCATCAGTTTTGGGGTTGATTACAGAAAAACTTAGCGTGAGTACTACATCCTCCCGGGCCCCAGTACCTCCCGGGCCCGGGTTCGATGTACCTCTTGTACCCCCTGTGGTAGGGCCTGTGCACAAGATCCAGATTCACTGTTCTGGTGTCATGCAGTGCTGAGCTTGCAGTTCAATCACGGCAGCTCCTTTGCCTGCAGGGTCAGCTAGTTGCCAAACTTCCGAGCGGATTGTTTTACTGTTGATCTTTATTGTGTAACAATCACATGGCAACAAATCTTCTAATGTTCACTTCAAGTTACGATATTAGGTGGTTTGCCGCATGTGACTGTTGAACGCAGACATCTTGGCAGGTAATGTAGCGAGACAATGACTGCTGATAAAGGTATGCAGGGACGCCGGAGAGCGGTGGCATTTCCCCGCTGACCTTTCAAAAGTGGGACAACGGGGACAAAGGTGTCTTTTTCATAACAGCATCATAGGTAATTTTATGGTTTATCACGATTGAATTGAAGTGCATTTTCAATATTTTTTTTTGTTATTTTCGAGGTCAACATTCTTGTTAAATAGTAGCGAGCATAATTGGCAACAATTTTTCGTTTTTCATACCTTTCCATTGCCTTCAACATTTTTACTGCCCTACCGACGTTCCGGAATCCCTGATTGGCTGAACATTAGATAACTGCACTGTTGCGCGAAGGATGTATCCTTGTGGCAATGTTCAAGTCAATGATAAATCTAGAATTCTAGGTAAGCCTTAATCGATGGATGTCAAAAACAACTTCTTTTTGTTGGCAGCGGAGCCGCATTGCTGTAGAGTGCAGTGGTCTTAGCCTTTTTTACATATCTTACCCTTTTATCAAACAAGATTACCAGAACAATAAAGCAACTCTATATACACAATATCATGCCAAAAATGAAAACAACGCCTTTCAGAAAAAATTGTACAATCAATTTAAAAAGGATACTTTTTCTGTCGAGTGTGCCCCAGGCATGGGGCACACTTGATATGAACATGGGGTACACCTGACCGGTCAATGAAAAGTTGGGTGGCATGCATTGCATAATGTTCACGTGATATCCCATGTAAAATCGGCACTTGCTGATTGCCTCTTCACTTTTTTTACATTCTAATTACCCACTATCGCTGCATGGCAAAACAAATTTGCATGATTACCAAACATTAAATGAAACCAATGCAGTATGCTGAAATTCATGATTTACCAACAAATATAATGTGCCTCTAAGCACATAATAAACCTAAAAATGCTCATAGATTGGAATTATTCTGTACTGCATTCCAATATAACCCCTCAAGCTTTACCTTGTTTAGATTGACCTGGTGACAGTGTGTTGAGTGTGCCCCATTTTTTTGTCAGATGTGCCCCACACATATCTAAAAAATAAAGTGAAGAAGTACCAACTCAACTTAACAAGAATTGACAACCTGGCATTATCAAACAATGTTGCACTACCCTGAATACAACGTCACAAAAACTCAGAATAGAAGGTGTTAATTAACGTGGGCAAAACCCAAATCTAAATGCAATTTTATAAATTACTTTCGGGTAGCAAAAACACAACTTGCTCTGCAACTCGTAACAACGGCTGCATATCAAGGAAAAATTCACTTTAGTACTACAGCTGGTATGAGACTAAATCGCCATGGAAACTTTAAAGTTCAACTTTTTGAACAAATCAAAAAAGATGACTGTGCCCCTAGTCTTACTGTGCCCCACCTTCCCCTACTCATTTATTGAAAATACGAAATTAAAAACTCTTACAGTTTAGAATGATTTATAATAATTTGCATTGGCTGGAATTTATGGTTCAGTAAATTTGCCCCCTTGGAAGATGAAATTTTCCCCAGGGGATAAATTTACCTCAGGTTAATAACCACTGGTATAGTGTATCAACACAAGGGAAGCGTCGCAGGCCAGATTGCATTACTGAACCTTGACCCCAACCTTCAACCACACGCAAGCCAACAGGAAACAAGGCATATTGTTCTACGCATATTGAGCATATTGTTCAACTCTACAGCCTGCCTGAATGAAACTTTGAACTGATTGCAAAACCACATGTATGACTGAAAGGTCATAGGGGCTCGATTTCGCATGTCCAAATCGCATCAGATTTCGCGTGCACTCACTAGTTGCAAAAGCTAACCTTTGACCTTAGAGAAGCTGAACAACGCTGTTTTAGTAACGGACATGTTTCAAGTAACTCCCTAAAACTTTCCACAAAATGTAAAGCAATAGTGACTTGACCTTTGTAAAGAAAATGAAGAAAAAATCAAACTCCGCCTCCGCCAACAAAACGATTCTGAGGCTCTGCCTCGGCAAAAAACAACTGGAGTCCACCAAGGCCTCGTAGATAAACAATCCAGGAGGCCTTGAGTCCACTCCGCGAAGCGGAGTCCGCCGCTTAGCGTTTTGTCCACCTCTGCTGTACCCGAGGCAACGCTTATAGGCGAAGTCTGTCGCATTCCCTGCAGGGATTGTAACTTATGGTAAATAGGAGAGATTAAGCGTAGTTCCCAAGTTCGATGTAACGAGCACCAGTCAGACTTACGTAACAATCGTTTTAACAAAAGCGAATTAACGCGGTTTGTTTTTATAAAGACCATGGAATGGATTGGAATAAATCTGAAATTTTAGAATGTAAAATTATTTTTGAAAAAAACGTTTTCTGGAATCGTTCCATATAAACGTCAGCGGATCATGAATGAAAAGACGACAGATTTATTTACTTGCGTTTATAAAACCCTGAATCATCTCTTTCTCTTGCTGCTATTCTTTAGCGCTTGATTTGCTTATTTTATTCTTCCGGGTTCTTAGATTTTTACTGTTTCTTACTCAGTTTGGTTGCATTTTGTCATCGATGTCAGGTTTTCGTCCAATGGCCTGATGCCTGTATTCAATAGCTTGTCAGTTCGTGTTGCTCGATTTCCTTTGACTTGAGGTGACCGGCGCCAAGTTACTCGCTTGCTTTTATGAGAGGTTGTTTGGACGTGATGAAGGCCGGTAGCTGAATTCAGCCGAAACGTTGGCCAGGAATAAAAGACGGTTTGGTTCAGCATACGAGCTTCTTTTTATATCACTAGTCCAATATTAGCGCTCCTTGCCAATACCAAGTCAAGCCACTGCCAGTGTTTCGGCATTGGATGACATCAGCTGTGTTTGTGCATAGAATTTCGGAAAAAGTAGGGATTTGTGACGCGACTGATGTTGACAGCACAGATCCAACACTCGTTGTCTATTTGCGTTTATTTTTCTGGCGCCGTAGTTTCTAAAGGAAGCCAAGTAATGGATCACGATCACTACCAACTTGTGCATTAAAATTTCTCAGGAAATATCAATGTGCACCTATTTATAAGTTAGTCCCGATCCATACCATGTTGAAATAATTGCTGGCATGGTAAACGAACTTTCTTGTTGTCAACGAAAATATCGTAAATTCAAATAGCAACACTGTAGTGAGCTACTTAAGTCACTTTGTCACTATTTTTAATAGTATTTAACTGCGTTAACATGAACTTTCTGATTTAAATTATTACAACATATACGTGAATAACTGTAAGTTACGCAACAGAGAAAATCGCATTTCACCTAATAAACCTAATTGCTCTTGTGCTATTTTCAAACGTATGCTATGCCGCGTTCGGCACGCGTGTGAATGCCCAATGAAACACAAGATCTCTTCCACCGTGCACGACCCGTGCTTCTCTGCTCTACGTCCAGCAAACACGGCTTATCATTCGTAGACTGCCGTGAACAGCGTTGTTTTACCGCGTCTAGCCGGGGGCAGTATGAACTCTCCAGGGTTGTTGAACCTTCTCTTTTTTTCCAAAGCTATCCCGGTCAAAGGTCAGGGCCGCTGAGCTGCCGATTCATTAGATAAGAAAACCGTACTCCTCATCTCTTATACTATAAGGGGTCAGGAACCTATGGCTCGCCAGCCAGATGTTGCTGTTTTGATGAAGGCATCTGGCTCGCTTGATATTTTCTTAACAAGATTGTTATGGATAAAACTTTTTCTGTACTTTTCCTACAAAGCCATCAGCAACACCATGCAGCGCCAGAAGTCGCATGAACAGTGGTAAGAAGCATGTTATTAAAGAGAAAATTCAGACACATACCATTGCTTAAAATTGTTGATTTTGCTTAAAAACGCACACGTTAGTAAGAAAGTTAGTTGCATTATGTGTTGAAATATATTAAATGGCTCTCACGGAAATACAATTAAAAATATGTAGGCTTCATGGCTCCCTTAGCCAATAAGGTTCCCGAGCCCTGATTACAGATTGTCCCATGCAAAGGCTTTGCAAGTACGTTGGTCCTGGGACCAGTTTCAGGGCAGCCAATATTTCCCACCTACCTATCGGTTCATCATACCCAGGCTGCTTGCCTTGCATGGATCAACTGGCCAGTCCGACCTTAAAGACCATTTGATCCACAGTTGGACTCCTGTGTGCCGGCACCACTCCAGGTCAGAATACATCTGGGAATAATCATGGCTAAAGAGTATTCCAGTTTCCCCAAAACTGCAGAACTTCAGAAATACAACCCCATCACTGGTTGCAGTTGAGTGTCAGGGCAAAAGTTCAGAAGTGCCTAACGCATGCAGTGACTATCCTTGTGACTAACGAACACAGCAGTTTAGGGTGCGCTGTTACTCGCTATAACCATCCAATAACCTCGAGTTTCTAAAAAGAAATTTGTACGAAATAAACGTATTTGATATGTTATTTTTCTTCATGTTACAGTTCAATAAAACATCAGCATTGCAAAGGACTTGTACTTTACGGCACCTACTTAACATGTCATTTTCAATTGCTAGAAAATTTTTACGATCTATGAAGATGTAGTCGTATATCTTCTACAAACCTAAAATGCCCCTAACCTTAGGCTTGTAAGGTAAGATTGAAGAAACACTGAAATGTAAAAATATTAGTTGATATCACCTTTAATTTATGCCAAAACGATTGACATTATTTTTAAACATATTCGAGAATATATATCCTGGATTTCATGGCGATATCCCTTTTCATGTGCATGTTTGATATTTCTGGTCATGTGAGGTGAGCAATTCGCACTTATTGAAAATTAAGTAAATGCTACGTTGTCTATTCTGAAATAGTAGAACAGTTAAAGATTTTTTGTACACACCTTGAGGAAGTTTGACTTCTTGTGAAGGCGTTTTTTCCTCATACTTACCCCTTAACTACTATTATTTGGATTATGGTTTCGGACCACTCAACCAGTATATATTGCTATGAAAATTAATTAACAATTTCAAAAATAATATCTGAGTTTTTACCAGCACAACATAATCTATTTGCATACTTTGTAGCAACTTTCAAAACGATTTTGAGTCTTTCAGTTGTACATAAGTGGAAAATATGAAATGCTCCAGAGCTGCTTACAAACAAACTGCAAGATACATGATACACGTAAACATTTACTTTTGTGAAGGCTGATCGAATTCAAACGCATTCAGTAACCTCACCGTCAAATCTCCATTACAAACCAGCAAGTATTACATATTTACCACGAAATCTTCTGAAGTTTCCAAGGTCATATTTTGCAAAGTTTTGACAATTCTGTTTCTTCAGCTAGCTACATTGTGATGCATCACTAGAAAATTTGAATTCAAACGTGTCTTGTAATGAATCATGAGCAGGGGCGACTCGACCAGATTGGCTTCAGCTCTTCCAGAAAATCGCAACGCATATGATTCCGCCAGTTTCGCCCTATTTTGTGTTTACTCACTGATTTAGGAAACATAAGCAAGCATTTTAACGACTTCCGACAGCAGAGCGTTTGAAAATGCCAAACGAGATTACTTTGGGAAAACCAACATTACTTCAACACAAATGATTCAAAAGGCTTGTAAACCTTAAATGTACCTTAAACAAATAAACCTTAAATGTACAGAAAAACAATCCCCATAAAAGCTTGTGAGTAGCAGTGGAAAATTTGTCTGTACTCATTAGATAATGCTAATGAATTTAACTCATATTTTAGTGAAATAGGGCCTAAAAACATTTGCTCAATGGATTGTGATTGAGATTTCAACAAACTTGCGCCTCATCTTATAATTTATATGAAACTTCTGAGGATTAAAATCAGTCTTTAATGTAATACAAACATTTTAAATTGATATATTTCTTAAAGAGATTTTAATTGAGCCAGCAAGACAATGCTGTCATTAGAAACACCATTTAATGATTAAACATAGCCGCGGGGCAAGCATACCACATGTGGTGGGCGTCGGAAAGATTTTGTCCACGGGAGGGCCAGTAGTGGATTTTTCCAAGGGTAGCAAAAATGATTTTTCCAAAGGGGTTGAAGTCGTGAATTTCATTTTACCCACTTGAAACTAAGAGAACAATCTTTTTTGCTTAAAATTTAATAGAAAAATATCAAATTTCAAAATCCATGGAGGCAAAGCTCCCCCTGCAACCCATTTCCGACGCCCATGCACATGTTCACCCGGAGATGGAAATATGTAACCCCCTGGCTATTTTCACAACGAGCCGCCACTGCTCATAAGAAGGAAACTGCTAACAGAAGAAAAGACACAAGTGTATGTGTTACTTCTTCATCACGTGTTTAGCCTCTTGATCATTTAATCAACCAATTGATTTTCTGCTTCGTTTGCCGAACTACACACCCGGTAAATCATTACATGCACAACCTTTAACTATAGGCCTACTCAGAGTGAAATAACAGCTGCAGTCGACTGATAGCAGCAGAAATGTTTTACGAAAGTCAAGTTGGAGTACATGGGCGATAATAAATCAAACTATATAGCTTCTGCACCATTTCGAAAAGTTGCCAAATAATAATGCTGTTAGTGAGAACTGTAGAAGTGAACGACGTGTTTTAAAAAGACGTAGGTCTACAGCAGATGTATATTTCCTTGTACGGTATCCTGCATTTGTTAATGGAGTGATTGTTGTATTTTCATGGCTTGAAAGTGAGTTTTCTAGTTTGAAATTCATTTCAACATGTGGACTAAATGCCTCTTTTTCGCTTTGGCTCAGTGAACTCTCACAACTAAAGTTCTTTGATCTTTATGATGTGTTTTTGCGCCTTTTGAACAACGCGAACGTTCGCACTTTTTCTTTATACCTGAATATCAAAGAAACCAAACCCAAAACAAGTCTGCGTATGAAGAGGTTGTTACTGACTGCAAAGTGGTGAGAGTCAATCAAAGGCTTTTCTTTGACTTGGTCAACGATTAACGTTAGGCCACATAGTTAAGGAGGCAAGATTCTTGCTCCGACAACAACTGCGTCATGTCTGAAAAGGTAGGCTGGTGAACACTGTTACGGCGAGTAGTGGTTTGGTGTAGCAGGGCCGGCGCTAGCAGATGCGGGGCCCAATGCAAGACCTAAGCTCGGGGCCCCTCTGAGCAGTGATTTCATGACGTCATCGTGTTAAGTCAACCGTGTTAAGATCGTGGTAGAGCGCAAATGTGCAGTACAGCACTAACACGAGAATTGAGCATGTTTGCTAACGTTCGAGAGGAAATTTGCTAGTTCTGACGAGATCGTTCTTTGTTAACAGTGAAATTTATATGGCGTTTCTACTGA